>OCVV012890268.1_pt1 | contig 58029 bp, 44 predicted proteins | sample 1539721 | NCBI WGS metagenome assembly OCVV01 (sample SAMN02144230, study PRJEB22623) | gut metagenome | biome: sheep rumen | host: Ovis aries | place: New Zealand
GCAATATTATCAGTTATATTCTCAACAGCTAAAATTGGCATTCCTGCTGTTATTTTTCCTACTAAAGGTACATTAACTAGTTCTTTACTGGTATAAAACTCTTTTGTATTAGAGATTCCATTTTTGTCAGTAGTTACATCTTCTCCCTTAGAATTCCTAATTAATCTAAGAGTTCTTCCCTTTTCTTTTTCCTTCTTTATGTAACCTCTTTCTTCTAGAGACTTGATATATCCTTGAACAGTAGCTGTTGAACTTAAATGAACTTTTTTACAAATCTCTCTAATTGATGGTGAATATCCATTTTCTTCAATTCCAATTTCTATACAATTAAGTATAGCTCTTTCTCTTTTATTTAAACCATTAGAATCACGTCTAGATTTATTCATATCCATCTCCTATTAAATTATTTCAAAAAAATGATATCATACAAATATCTGTTTGTCAAACAAATATTTGTAATGTTTTATTATTTTAAAGAAATAATTGCAAGGCCATCTCCTATCTCAAGAATTTCAGTATTTAACGATGTATCTTCTGTTGCCATTTTTATAAATTCTCTTAAATGTCTTACAGCTGTTCTTTGTTTATGCTCATTATAATCACTCATAACATATCCTTTATAAAGAACATTATCAGCAAAAATAATTCCATTTGGATTTAATAATCTTAATCCTTCTTTTAAATAAACTGGATATTTACTTTTATTTGCATCAATAAAAATCATATCATATTTTTCACTCATTGTTGGTAATAATTCTGATGCATCTCCTTCAATCAAATTAATTGTCTTTCCTGCATATGAATTAGATTCATTAATAAACTTAATATTTTCTTTAGCTTCCTTTATCATTTCAGGATCACGTTCAATTGTATCAATTCTTCCATAAGAATTTAATAAATCTGCAAAGCAAATACTACTATAACCTATAGCTGTTCCTATTTCTAGAATTTTATTTACATATATACCATTATTTTCTCTTTCTTTTAAAGTTCTTCTAATAGTTTCTAATGTATCATCTAGAATAATTGGAATATGTCTCATTACAGCGTCTTTTTTTAATTCAAAAATACTTTCCATTCTATCCTCTAAAAAACTAAAGGATGCCTTTGATTGGCATCCTCATAAATAATTATTTTATTCAGCTGCTCTTTCAGCTCTTTTAGCTTCTCTCTCACGAGTCTTTGTATCTAAGATTTTCTTTCTTAATCTAATACTCTTAGGAGTAACTTCAACTAATTCATCATCTTGAATAAACTCTATTGCTTGTTCAAGAGACATTTTTAATGGTGGAACAAGTCTTAATGCATCATCAGAACCTGAAGCTCTAGTATTTGTTAAGTGTTTTTCTTTACAAACATTTACAGAAATATCATCTGTTCTAGAATTAATACCAACAATCATTCCTTCATAAACTTCAACACCTGGTCCAATCATTAATTCTCCACGAAGTTGAGCATTATATAAACCATAAGTAATTGATGTACCTGCTTCAAATGCAACTATAACTCCTCTTGTTCTAGATTGAATATCACCTTTATAAGGTTCATAATCCTTAAATACACTGCTCATTGTTCCAGTGCCTCTAGTATCAGTTAAGAATTCAGTTCTATATCCTATTAAACCTCTTGCAGGAATTTCAAATTCTATTTTTGTTCTTCCTGGTTCAGTAGGTTCCATATTTATCATTTCACCTTTACGAAGTCCTAATTTTTGAATAACAGTTCCAACACAATCATCAGGAACATCAACAACTAAGGTCTCCATTGGTTCACATTTCACACCATCAATTTCTTTGATTATAACTTTTGGTCTTGAAACTAGAAGTTCATATCCTTCTCTTCTCATATTTTCAATAAGAACTGATAAATGTAATTCTCCTCTACCACTTACTTCGAAAGCTTCTGCTCTATCAGTATCTTTTACTCTTAGAGAAACATTTCTTTCAAGTTCTTTATATAATCTATCTCTAATATGTCTTGAAGTTACATACTCACCTTCACGTCCAGCCATTGGTCCATCATTAACTGAAAAAGTCATAGAAACTGTTGGTTCATCAATATTTACAAATGGTATCTTTTCAGGATTTGATTGATCACAAATTGTATCACCAATATTAATATCAGCAATACCAGAAATTGCAACTAAATCACCTGCTACTACTTCATCTGTTTCAACTTTCTTTAATCCTTCATATGTAAATAGTTTAGCAATTTTTCCATTAACATTTTTATCTTCTTTGCAAACTACTACATTTTGTCCATTAGTAATATGACCTCTTTCAATTCTTCCAACTGCTATTCTTCCAAGATAATCATCATAATCAATGTTAGAAACTAACATTTGCATTGTGCCTTCTTGGTCAACATGTGGTGGATCTATTTCTTTTATGATTGTTTCAAATATACAAGTTACATTATCACTTTCATCATTTAGATTCATTTTAGCTATACCTTGTTTAGCAGAAGCATAAATTACTGGGAAATCTAATTGCTCATCTGTAGCATTTAAGTCCATAAATAATTCTAATACTTTGTCAACTGCTTTTAGAGGTTGAGCTCCTGGTCTGTCTATTTTGTTAATAACAACTATTGGTTGAAGATTTAATGCTAGAGACTTCTTTAAAACTTCTCTAGTTTGTGGCATTGGTCCATCAAAAGCGTCTACTAAAAGTAATACTCCATCAACCATTTTCAATACTCTCTCAACTTCGCCTTCAAAATCAGCATGTCCTGGAGTATCAACTATGTTTATTTTATAGTCATTATACATAACAGATGTATTTTTAGATAAAATAGTAATTCCTCTTTCTTTTTCTAGATCATTACTATCCATTATTCTTTCTGCAACTTGCTCATTTTCTCTAAATACATTACTTTGTTTAAGTAATGCATCTACTAGTGTAGTTTTTCCATGATCAACGTGAGCTATTATTGCTACATTTCTAATTTTATCGCTATTCATTATTATCAGTTTTCCCTTCTTCTGTAGTAGATGCCTCTTCTTTATATTGTCCAACAAGTGTAATTCCTTCTGCAATTTGAGTTTCTTTAATTACAGTAACTTCTCTTTTCTTCTTTTCTTCTAAAGCTTCTTTTTCTAATTCCCTAATACTTAATTCCATTTTTCTGTTCTTAGTATCTAGTTCAATTATTTTAGCTTTAACAACATCTCCTACTTTTAATTTTTCACTTGGATTTGAAATTCTTTCCATTGAAATTTGTGAAATATGTATTAGACCTTCAACGCCTTTTTTCAACTCTGCAAATGCGCCAAATTGTACTAAATGTTTTATTTTAACTTCTACAATATCTCCTGCTTTAACTCCTAGTTCATCCCAAGGATTTGCTCCTTTGCCTAGATATGATAATTGCATACGTTTATTTTCTTTATCAACATCTTTAATTACTACATCAATTTCTTGTCCAACTTTAAGAAAGTCTTGAGCTTTTGCATTTTTCTCCCAAGTTATTTCTGAAACATGTAGTAATCCAGATACATATTCATTTAAATTAACAAATGCACCATAAGAAGATATGCTAGAAACAGTTCCTTTGAATTTGTCTCCTGGCTTTACATTTTCCCAAAATGAATTAATTGTATCTTCTTTTTGTTTCTTCTTTTCATAGCTTCTTTGCTTTTTACATGATAAAAGAACATTTCCTTGACCATCATTCATTTTAAGAACTACACAATTAATAATATCGCCTGGTTTTACTATATCTTTTGGATTCTCATTCTCATTAAATGAAAATTCTGACTTAGGAATTATTCCATCAGCCTTATAATCTATATCTAAATAGATTTCTCCACTATCAGAAACATTAATAACTTTTCCTGTAACGTTCTTTCCTAATTTTTTGTTTTGTTTTTCCATTGAAGAATTTAGTAAATCTTCAAATGATACATTTTCTTCGTCCATATTTCCTTCTCTTTTTCTAAAAAATACGCTTAAATATTATATCTAAAAGCCCCAAATTTGTCAACATAAAATCAATCTTGTTTCTCTGGTCCTTTTGATAATTCAACTATTTGCTTCATTAGTGTTTCGCTTGCTTTGTCAAGCCAATCTTCATCATCTGTTTTATAATCTTTTGGATCAAATGGTTTTCCATAATTGAAGCATACTCTTGTAAATGGTTTAAATGATCCTTGAACTCCAACAGGAACAATCTTCTTTCCTGTTTTATATGCTAAATATACGGCACCATTTTTTATCTTTTCTGCTTTTTCTAAGCCTTTACGAGTTCCTTCTGGAAATATTCCTAAAACTCTTTTATTTTTTAAAGCTTTCATACAAAGCTTAATTGATTCTATATCATTTTTTCCTCTATTAACTGGAATAACCTGAAAGTTATGGAAAAAATGTAATAAAAACTTATTTTTATAAAGTTCTATTTTTCCAACAAAGTCAATTGGTGTATGATTAAAAATAATTATACCTGCAGCATCAAGCATATTTAAATGATTTGCTGTAACAATACAGCCTTCATCTTTTACTTCTTTAAAATAATGCATATTAGTTGTCTTTGGAAAGTATACTAACAAATAAGGTATTCTTAAAATAAATTTAACAATACATCTATAAATGTATTTTCCAATATTATCTTCACCTATTTTATAACTTTGCTCACGAATTTTATTTATTTTTTTTTTATCTACTATTATCTTTGATACCTTGTCTTGTACACCTTTAATAGTCAAGTTAGTTGTATCAATTATAATAGCATCATCTGCAGGTTTTGCTGGAGCAATCTCTCTAGAAGAATCTATTTTGTCTCTTGTTCTTAAGTTTTCTCTGCATTCTTCTAAAGTAGATTCTATTCCTTTTTCTTGGTTTTGTTTTAATCTACGTTTTGCTCTTTCTTCTAAGTCACATTCTAAATATATTTTTACATCAGCATTTGGAAATACTACTGTTCCAATATCTCTTCCATCTAAGATAACATCTTTTCCTTCAGCTATTTTTCTTTGAAGAGCAGTTAAACTCTCTCTAACCTCAGGTATTTTTGAAACTGGAGAAACTAAATCATTTACTGCTTTTTCTCTAATTTCTTTTGTTACATTTTCTCCATTTAAAAATGTATCATCACCTTTAAAGTCTATTTCTACATTTTTAAGCATTTCCTTGATTTTCTTAGTATCTTTTAAATCAATTTTTTTGTTTATCATTTCTAATGTAATGCATCTATAAGTAGCGCCTGTATCCAAATACATTAGATTGAATTTTTTAGCAATAGCAGTAGCCAAGGTTCCTTTACCGCTTCCACTACTTCCATCAACTGCAACAACAAATGACATAATTTCTCTCCTTTAATCTATACTATTAGTTAAATCTTCAATATCAGGTAAATCCATAAGAGATATCTTTTTAGCAATTATTCTCATATTAGCCACATTCATGGTAGTTTGTTTTTCTATCTCTTTAATACATAGTTCTTTAAACTTTTTTAGTTCTCCAATTATGTTGAATCCATATTTTACTTTTACTTCTACATATATTGAAGGTCCATCATCAGTTTTAGTAATAGTTATTTTTAATATTTCTTCAACCGCTTCAATCTTCTTTGCTTTATACTCTATTATTTGTTTAAACACATTATCTGATATTGTGTAATTTCCCATATAGCTAAAAGTTGGTCTAATAATTGACTTCTCAGATATGTATGGATCTTCACCAATTCCAGTTGATCTGAATATTTGTAATGGATCTAAAAGATAACCAGAAAATTGTTTCTTAATCTCAAAAGTTGGAACAGGTATTACATGTTTTCCTTCAGTAGTTCTCATTTTTCTTGCACTTTCAATTTCTTGCTCACTTGCTACATCAGTAATATATATTCTCTTTGAAATTTTAGGTAATTCCAAATTTTGAGCTATCTCATCTACCATTTTGTCAGAGGTTCCTAAAATCAATATCGAGTCAATCTTATTCTTCTTAATAGCTTTTACCATTTCTTCTCTTTGTTTATTATTGATAAATAGCGCTTTTTTTACTGTTTCTATTTTTGTTGGAGCCTTTTTAGCACTAGAACCTGCAATTATATTATTTTCTTTTACTAAGATTCCATCATCAATTAAATATTTAATCTTATATTTATTTGCTACCATCTGAGCTCTATAGCTCTTTCCTGTTCCAGATGGTCCAACAAATGAATAAACTTTAATTTCTTTCACTTTAGCTCCTTCTTTTCTTTATTTTTTATTAAATACTCATTATTTATTTAATGCTTACTAAATATATACAATAAATATCATCCTTATAAATTGTTTGATAAGATTCATAGCTTATAATTTCAACATTCTCAAAATGATTTTGAACATCATTTAATAGTGCAAAATCATTAGAACTAATAAGCCAAGCTCTTCCCCTATAGTCTTTGATCTCATCTAGATTTGTAATTGTTCTTCCAAAAGCTTTGAAAGCACCTTCAACATTCCAATCTTCTTTATTATAAAAAACATTATTTTGAGAATTCAAATTTGCCATAATCATAAAGCCACTACCATCTTCATTTGTAAGAATTAAATCTCCACTTTGGTAATTGCTCTTAACAAATTTTATTGGCAAATCATTTATAGGACTACAATTCTTAATCATCAAATTTACATTAATAGTAACAGAAACAAATACTAAACAAATGCATATAGTTTTTACTATAATAGTATTTTTTTCATTCTTTAATATAAATGATAGTGTTAAATTAAATAAGCTAGTAATAATTATAAAATAGCGTATGTATATAATTGATTGTCCTAGTATTAATGAAGCAATTAACGCTATTATAATTACAGATAAATATACAAAAATAGCAGGCCAAATTTGTTTCCATTGTTTATTTTTTAGATTTGTTATTAATCTATATACTATAAATCCAAAAATAAGTAAGGATATTATCATAAAAATAATTTGGTATATATAAGATAATACTTTATTATATGTAAACAAAAATTCTGTATCACCTGTTATTTGTCCTTGAATTATTTCATGTAACCAAGGTATTCTAATCCAATAATCTTCTGCTACTTGTTTAGCTTGATTTAAAGCTATGAATATCCAAGGTAAATAAAATATAAATTCAATGGATGATACTAGAATGGCTTTTAAAGCTAGTTTCCTTGAGCCATAATGTTTTTCTACATCTATGTTCTTTTTTGTTTTAATTGTCTTAATTATAAAATAAATAATAAGACTAGCATTAATTATAAATATACTAAATAATGCATAATAATGAGTGTAACTTGCTAATATTGAAAATAATGTTAATAGAATCCAATTCTTATTTCGTACATCATTTTTCAAAATTCTATAAGCATATATAAAAGTAATAGTAACTAATAATAATCCTAAAGTATACATTCTAATTTCACCAACATAAGAAATAATTAGTGGTGAAAAAAATGAAAAGAATGTAAATAGTAATCCTATTCTTTCTCCAAAATCTTTTCTAATATGTGTATAGCCTAATATTCCTAATATAATAATAGGTATAATAGAAAAAAGCTTTGCAACAATTATATTATTATTAGATACTTGTAATACAAAATGAAGAATTAGATAATAAAGTATTGGATGAACATCTTGAGCTCCAATAGTCCATATTTCTTTAATGGATTTAGAGGAAATGGCAATTGAATATGCTTCATCAAACCATAAATTACTATTAAAATGAGGTAAGACTAAAAAGAGTGTTCCAATTAAAATAATTAATAAGAACAACTTATTAGTCCCATCTTTTTTATTTATAATTAATAATTCTCTATCTGTATTTATCTTTTGAATATGTTTCTCTTGTTCACCCATTTAAAAACATATCCTAACTAGTTTGTTTATGTGATTTAGATTTATTAGTATCCATTTTGTCAATCTTTACAGATTTTGTATGCTCAATTTTTTGCCATGTAACATTTTTCTTAAATAAACATCCAAAGTTTATTAATAGCCATGATCCTAAGAATAAAGGAAATAGTAATAATCCTTTTGCCATAGGTTTTACAGGCTTTTTATCAATTATCATTACTACTAATCCTGTAAAGATTGGTAATATAAATGTTGGCACAATATATTTTAAAATGTTTATAGTAAATGCAGCTGTAGTCATTCCTTTTGTTAAATAGAAGACTGCGTTTATAAGTAATAAGAAAATAGTAATTATAAACATAGGTATTGAGCCTAACATATATAATAAACCATCTAAATTCATTAATGTTCTTTTTTCCAAAGCAGCATCAGAAAGTGATTTGGTATATTCTTTTAAACATTGAATATGTCCCATTGTCCATCTAGTTCTTTGATTCCAAGATGCTTTAAAATCAACAGGTTGTTCGTCATATACAATGGCATCTGCTGCCCATCCTAATTTATTTCCAGATATAATTCTTTTTAAAGAAAACTCAATATCTTCAGTTAATGTATCAGTTTGCCAACCGGTTTCTTTTATAATATCACTTCTTACCATAAATCCTGTTCCATTAATAAGAGGTGATAAACCAGCATTATATCTTGCTAAATGATAAAATCTATTCATTGTCCAATAGAATATAGCATATCCAGCTGTTATCCAGTTATCATCTGGGTTTTTAATATCTCTATAGCCTTGAACAACATCTTCACCTTGATTTAAGTGTTTATTCATTACTTTAAAAAATTCAGAGTCTACTATATTATCAGAATCAAATATACAAAAAGCATCATAATCAAAATCTTTTTTATTAAGTATGAAGCTAAAGAATTTTCTTAAAGCAGCTCCTTTGTTTTTTAGTTTAGGATCTGTCTCATGTCTAACAAATACTTTTGCTCCTAAATCTCTAGCAATTTGTTCTGTATTATCAGTACAATTATCTGCTATAACATAAATCTCATACTTATCTTTAGGATAGTTTTGTTGCTTTAAACTTTCAATAAGGTTGCCAATAACAGCCTCTTCATTATAGGCTGGAATAATAGCTAGAAATTTATGATTTATATTGGTTATTAATGGCTTATCCTTAAATTTAATTAAGGCATATGCACTAATAATTAGTTGATAAATCCAAAATATAGTTAGTAGCCAAACTAAAGTTTGTTGTAAAAAATACAAAAATTGCATGAATAAACTCCTTAAAAATTACATAAATAACCTAATTTATTATACATTAAACACAAGTTTTTTTCAATGATTCGAACACTTATTTAGGCAAAAAAATGATACCTATCTAAATTAGATAGGTATCTATAAAATTCCTTAGTATAATATTAATTTATTCTAAGAATTATTAACTTTGTTGTTTGATTGTGAATTGAACATTGTACATGATATCTGTACCTGAAGCGTGGTCTTCGCAGTCAACATCTTGTCCTTCAACCCACATGTAGCATCTTAATTTATAAATAGCTGGTTCAAAATCAAATATCTTAACACTCTTCTCAGAACCATTATCTCCATGATATAAATATTGTTTATATGTAGATAATTTATGTCCAAATGTTAAAGCTTTGAAAAATTCTGGGAATTCATCACTATTGCATGTTGTTAAATCAACATCATGATTTGTAGCATCAATTTCAGCATACATTCCTTCATAAGTAATAGGAGCAGCTGTAGCGCTTAAATCATTTATTCCAAAAAATTCAGGAGCATTGTTTATAGCAGCTTGTGTATGAGTATCATTATTTGGTTCCCATAAATAAGTGTTAGTTTGGCTTGTTGTTCCACTAATTGCTCTAGCTGTAGCAGCATCCGAATTTAAAGGAACACTTCCTTGAAGAACGAAAGCAACTCTAGAAGCATTCTCTAATCCTACACTTCCATCTCTATCAATTGTTAATTCTCCAGATAATGGATCTCTAACTAAATGTTCTACATAACATCCAGGATAATCTAGATATACAGATCTTGAAACTCCAGTTTGTCCTTCATATTTTAAATAAAAGTCAAATGCAATATATGGTTTTGTTGATTCTGTTCCAAGATTATCTTCTTCAACTAATTCAGAAGTAATATAATATCCTGAAGTGTTTAAGTTAGCATTTACAATTCCTTTGTACATATTTAAATGACCAGCTGAACCAAGATCTCCTGCTGTTGAGCAAGGTACTATAGTTTGTGGCAATTGATTCATGTTACCCGACATTGTAATAGCTGAATTAATGTCAGCTTTTGTTATAGATGTTTTCCAATCATTTGCATCAGTACTAATTTCCAATCCATTAGTAGCTGCAACGTTTACATCAATTTGGTTAATACTAACGATTTGGTTAGCTGTGAACCATGCATAAGTAGATGTAATTAATAAAATTAATGTTAATAATAGAAGAAGCAAAGTTGTTAATACCGATGTTCTTCTTTGATTTTGTTTTGCTTTTGTTTTTTTGTTACTCATATCCCACCTCATTTTTATTTTTTAACTTGACTATAATCATTTTAATATTGCCAAATATTAAAGTCAATTGATATCCCTCATTGTAAAACAAGTGTAATTTTTCTGTAAAAAGTTTGTTTATTATCTTTATTCGATATGGCTTAAAACCTCGTTAGTATATACATTTTGGTCTCTATCATTACGTTCAGATTGTATCTCCATATGCATCTTCATTTCACCACCAATTAATGGATCTAGACACTCTGGATCATCACCTTCTATATAGATTACTATAGTATACTTATCTATTGTTCCTGGATCAAAATGATGTCTTCCAACTAAGCAAACTCTATTTTCATCTAAAAAAGGTACGGTACCATATTCTGCATTTCCATTTCTTGCACGTTTACCATAAATAGTTCTTTCTCCATTTTGGTAAATCATAATTCTCATTGCATCATCAACATTCTTTATTACATCATCTATATAAATAGTATAGAAATAACTAATAGATGTTGTACCTTTATTAGCTAAATAGAAAGTATATGCTAGGTAATTATCATCTTTGTTATGGCTACCACCATTTGATTCTTGATCTATAGTTTTTGGAATCCAGTCTACTGATATATTATCAATATAATCTATTCTTCCAGCATTAAGTTGCAAAGTATAATTTTTACCAGCTTGTGCATCTTCTAAAGTTTCAAATAAAACAATTCCATATTCTTTCTCTTCATCACGAGCAAGTCCAATTACGAATCCACTATTTGCATACCATAGCCTTAATAAATAATAGATTATAATAAGAAATAAGATACATAATATAAGAGCAAATCGATACATCTTAATTCTATGTTCTCTACTAGAAATAGTTTTTCCTCTATCTCTAATGTCTTTTCTTTCAGTGATATCATCTGCTGTTAATTCCCTATATTTCTTAACTTTCTCCTCTTCTTGTTTCTTTTCTTCTTTAGTCTTTCTTGGCATATCCATTAAATCCTTTCCATAGATACTTAAATTTTACATTTAGATTTTTTTATAGTCAATATCTTGAATAAAAAAAGTCCCTATGCTACAATAATTTTAAATTAGTAGAGCGAGGTATTCAAATGAGAAAAAACAAGAGACGATATTTTATAATGCTAGTTATTCTCATAATGTTAGCTTTGATAATTGCTCTTTTACCTACATTATCTAAATATGTAACAACTGCAAATGGTGAAAGCTCAATTAATATAGCTAGATGGGAAATTAAAGTTAATAGTCAATCTATTAGACAAAATAAAGATATTTCAGGTGTTATCACTCCTGTATTTCCAGGAACCGAACATATAGCGAATGATGTAATTGCACCAAGTTCAGAAGGATATTTTGATCTAATCATTAATTTTTCTGATGCTGATGTTTCATGTGATTACGTAATCACTTTCCAAACATTAAATTCAAATGTTACCGATTTAATAGTAACAAGTTATACAGCTCCAGATGGAACTCCAATTACAGTTTCAGATGCAAGTACAAGAAATAATGTTGATATTCATGGAACATATAATTATGGAAATACTGCTACAACAAATTTAGTTCAAAACTATAGAATAAATGTTATGTGGAATGATAATCCATCTACAGAAAGTATGAACAATACACAAGACACCAATGCAACTGTTCCAACAAATTCAACTGATGAATATGCTACAACAAAAATGAATGTTCAAATTGCATTTACTCAAAAAGTTTCATAATAATTAATTATAAATAGTAGTCAATAATTAATAATTGATAATAACTAATATAATAATATAAATATAAAAAAATCAGATTCCATTCGAATCTGATTTTTATTTTTACTTATTATTATATTTGAAAATAAGGTAACTATTATTCAGCTTGTGATGCAATTACATTAATCTTTAAATAAATAGGATATCTAGTATCATCCGTTAATGAGTTAGTTGGCGCAGTATCATTTGCATGTGTTTCATAATAATCATAAACATTCTCTCCCCAAGCTGTATCTAATTGATCTTTTGCCTCAATTTCTGATTGATCAGCTGCTTCAAAAGCCCAACTCATTGTTACAGTAAATGTTTCTGAATTGCTGCCTGTAGTATGTCCAAGTGATGTGTCCGAAAAATCAAACTCAAAAGTAAATGGCAAATCATTTGTAAGCATTTCTTCTATTTCTTCATGAGTAGGTCCAGCATCATCAGCAATATAACTATCATCAAGAAGTCTTGCTTCAACTACTGCATATGATAAAGTAGCATCCCTCTCTCCTGTGTTTGTAATTGTAAATACTTTTGTAAAATCCTCCATTCCTGGATAAGCTCTATCAATTACAATCTCAAAATATGTACTTTCCACGTCTTCATCATCTTTAAATGTAATATGCCATGAATCAATGTGTACATTCATTGACAATTGTGTTTTAGTATTCATTAAGAACCATGCAAACGTATTTACTACTAGTAACACCAATAAAATTACCATTGATCTTAATAGCAAATATTTTTGTTTACGATTTAATTTCTTCACTTGTTTTTTCCTTATCTTCTAAAATTTATTATTGTTCATCTGTTGTATTCATTATTCTTATCATATTAATAAATATAATAACTGCAACAGGAATAAATATTGCAAAAAATAAACCAAAATTGTTACTTGCTACTTTTGAAATAGCACTAAGTATTAATAATTTCTTTACTATTTTACCTTTAATTTGACTAGAATTTATAGCAGGGTCTTCTACATCATTTTGTACACCTTTTGTAATAATTGTATATGAACCATCTTCATTTTTTGTGATAGCTTGAATTTCATGAGTAATTATTTTTCCTTCTAATTGTCCTTCTTTTCCGTTATAAGCTATATCATCACCAATTTTCAAAGTTGATGGATCAACATCTTTTGCTAAGATTATATCCCCTACTGAATATTTTGAAAGCATTGATTCAGTAGAAACGTTATAAATTCTTATTCCACCTATTGATAATTCATTGTTAGAGAATCTTTGTACGCAAACGATAAATAATAAAACAACTATAAATATAAATACTAACCAATAAAGAACATCAGATATTATTGTAAATACCTTTGATACTTTAGGTTTTAAAACTCTCTTAGGTCTATTTTCAACAATAGGTTCATCTAGTTTAATTTTCTTAGCTTTTATTGTTTTGTTTTCTGAAGTCGTATTATGCTTTTTAGTTTTTGGAGCAGAAACTTCTTTATTCTTTTTTTCTGCTTCCTTACTACTAGAATTCTTCACCTTAGGAACGCCGAACAAAACATCTGGTAACTTCTCTTTTCTTTTTCCTTTTACTTTGATACTTTCTTCATTTATATCGTTTTCTTTATTTGTTCCCTTAGCTTTTTTTGTACTAGTATCATTCTTTTTATTTTTACTTTGTTCTTTTTCTTTAGATTTATTCTTATTTCTATTATTGCTTATGTTTTCTTCTTGTTTTTTATTATCTACATTTTCTTTCTTAGATTCTTTTTTAGTTTCTTTTTCTTTTTCTATTTTTATTTCTTTTTTTGCTTTAGGAATCTCTTTTTCTTCCACTTTAGATTTAGTTTCAGGCTCAACATCTACTATTCTCTTTTTGCGATTATTTCTAAAGTTTTTAAGTCTCGTACTTAAATCAATATTATTTCTTTTTGGAATATTTTGACTAACTTTCTTCTCTTCTAATTCTTCCTCAAGTTCTTCCTTAATATTGTCCATCATAGAAGGTGTTTCTGTAATTTCAGAAACATTTGCTTTCCTTCTAACTCTAGACTTAGGTTTATTACTTTCATCAATTTCAGGCTCACTAATATTTACAGGAGCCTCATCAGTCATCCCCTTTTTCTTAACAACTATTTTTTTCTTTTTAATTGTTTCGTTATTAGAATCAACCATTACTCTCTACCTTATCAATAAATTTATCGAAGCTTTCCTTAAATACTTTTCTAATTTCTGTAAGAGTTGCAGTATGTGCAGTTCTTATTTGAGCAATTCTACCAGTTATTTTGCTTTCTAGCTCTTCTGGTGTTAAATCTGGATTAATTACAATTAATTGTTCTATCAATTGATTGGTAATAAAATCTCTAGCTTCTTTATTCTTTTCTTCAGCATTCTCTTCATCAATTCTACTTAATGTATTTAATGCAAGATAATTAAGTAAGAATGTCTCATTTCCATATCTAATCATTGCTTGATTATCATCACTTTGATCTTTGTCAGAAGTTCTTTTTGTTTTATCATCAAGATTTTCTTGAATATAATCCCACAATCTCATTGCATATTGGAAATGTGTGTTTTTCAAAATCATATTTGTCTTTTTTATAGGAGGTCTAACTAAAGCTGCATGTATTTTGGCTAATGATTTGTAAACTTCCATTTGAGTTAAAATAGTAAACTCTAAATCTAAATGTTCGATTCTATCTAATAATTCTTTTGTATCATTTTTAGAATCCCCTTGTTTCTTACTAGATATCTCAAAAGAAATTCCAATAGCTTCATTTCCTAAAACAGTATGTCCATTATAAGCGAACTTTTTCTCATCTTTTGCTTGTATAGACAATTTACTTAAAAGTGCTTCTTTTCTAACTGAAATAAAGTTTTTAGTGTTCTGTATTAAAGTATATATTAATCTATTTTCGTATGTATCAAAAGTTTCTTCTTTATTAATATTCAAGATTTTAGCTGGTTTAACACCTTCTTCATCAATAGCTTGAATAAAGTTAGTATGTTTAGCCAAATCTTTAATACTTTCAACAGTAACTCTTTTAGCTTTTTCTATTTTAACTACTTCTTCTTCATTTATAATAAATCTGTTTGGATTCTTAAAAATTGCATCCAAATGTGGAACTGCCATTTCTATTTCATCAATCCATTCCGTGTCTAACTCGACTTTTTCAAAGTCGGTATTGACACGGATTTCAGATTTAGTATTGTTTAGGAATCTTGTAGTTAATTGTTCATTTTCTTGTTCATATAAATCAAAAACACTTAAATTACTCATTTGTAAAACTTAACAATCCTTTTTATAATTTTAGGTTAATTTCTTTAATCTTAACATAAATTCAATACATTCATGCATTTTATCTTTGCCAAATGTTTTATTTAAAAAGTCTATATATGGATCGATTTCATCTCTTATATAAGCAACGTTTAATTGTTCGAATTTTCTTAAAACTTTACGTGCTAAGAAGTAATCAACACCATCTATTTCATCTCCACCGCATCCAACATATACTGGAACGAATTTTCCAATCTGCATTACAATACGGTTACCAAAAGCTATTCTGAAATGTTCAATAACATAGTTGTCCATTTGCTCTATTTTATTCATTGTAGATTCTGATACAGGATGATCTTTCATAGCTTGTTGATATAATCCATTCAAATATGAATAGTTTATACTCCATGCATCTGTATCAACTGGATCAAAAGGTTGTCCTTTATCATTAATGTCTATAGGCATAGCTCTATCGTAAACCTTATCAGTTACCATGAATGTAGAATCATCATTATTGATTGTTCCTATATACCATAGATTTGGAGATAATTTTATTTTTCCATCAAATAAATGCTTTGGATCGCCCTTCCAAGCAGATGGAACTAATTCAACTATCCATTCATCTTGGTTTGGCATTTCTAGAATAGATAGCATCTCTGCAAAATAATACTCAACACGGGCGATGTTCATCTCGTCTAATATTACTGTAAAGATATCATCTGAATATCCTGCTTTATATATTTCGGCTAAAACTTCACTTTCATTAAACTTCTTTGTGAACTCATTGAAGTAACCAAAAAGTTCTGTTCTATCACGCCATGAAGGCTGTACTGATGCAACACAAGAATCATGTTGATTAAATTTTCCCCAAGCATAAGCAAGAGATGTTTTACCAGTACCAGAGATACCTTGTAGGATAACTAACTTTGTTGAAGCTAGAGCAGCTATAAATAATCTCATCATATTTATATTGTAATAAAGTTTAAGTTTAGATGCTGCAAAGTTTCTAAATGCTTCGCATAGTTCTGGTAAAGTAAATGTATTACCATGATCTTGAATTTTGCTATCTTCAAGACGTTCATCAATTGCAACAAGCTTTGGAAAACGAAGTCCTGCACCATCGACTTTTTCACCATTTTCATCTGATGAACCTTCTCCTTGTGGCTCGATTGTATTTGACTCATCAGGTGCTAAACCTAATTGAGAAACTTTCATTGCCATCAATTCATCTTTTTCTTTCATAAGGTCTACAACCTTATTATTTAATGTAGCAACTTCATCAAGAAGAGCATCTTGGTTTAGACCTCTCTTATTAAATTTAACTTTCTTTCTAGCAAGTAAGATGCATAATGCAACTACTAAGAAAATTATTAGTGCAGCTATGAATAAAGCTATTACTACTAAAACCCATTCAGGTTTGTCTAGACTAGTTTTATATTTTTCAAAAATTTCAACATATGCTGGAATATTAAATGTTGCTTTTATTCCTCTGAAAAATCCTTGAATTACTAGTATAAATACTGCTAAAAACTGTCCTAGAAAATCGTATAGAAATTTTGTAAATGTTTCCATTTATTTTTCCTTTCGTATATAAAAATTTTATTAACCTTTGTTTATTTAATAACTACTAAATTATTTGAACGTCTGAGTGCTGGAATATTTTTGTCTGTAATAATATATTTTAAAATTGAGAAAGTTTGAATTTCTGCATCATTAGGTTCGAAATTGTCTTCTTCAACTTTCATTGCAAAATTAAATCCTTGTGAAACCAAATCATATATTTTTTCTCTATGCATTCTAAATTCTCTATATGTTAACTCTAAAGTTATTCTATCTTGCATAGTAGAATTATTAATTATATTTAGTAGTCTTGCAAGTTTAGTCTCTTTATCTAAAAGTGATTCTGGAAAATCTACTACATATTCTTTTCTATAATCTGATTGTTCAATATCCTTTATTATTTTTGCACTTAATAAGTAATATTCTACTAATAATTTATCTTCTAAAGTAACTCCTGAATTAAATACATCATTAATAGCTTCATTGCTATAAATATATGGGAATTTAACATTTTGTGATATCGATACTTTTTGTAAATTATCTTTATAATTTCTAAACTTTAATTTAAACTCTTTGGTTTCAAATTTCTTTAAGAAATTTGATTTTTCTTCATTGTTCATTTGAACCATAAGAGTAAAGTTTAATCTAAACTTCATTTCATCTTCTTTGGTTATTTTATCTTCACCAAAAAATTCTCTTCTAATATCTAAAATTTCTTCAACTTTATCTTTTATTTCTGATTGTTTATGTGCTGTATCAAAAAAAGCACAATCATCATAAAATAAATAAGTATACTCTATCATTCTTTGATATTTTGGATTTTCTTTAACTAATTCAATTTCCTTTTTCTTAAGTTCTTGAAATAATTTATTCCTAACAGTTAATCCCCTCTTTGGAGTAATTAATCCATTATATCTAATATTAATATATACATCTGAAAATTCATCACAAATAAATTTTCTGTACTTATCTCCTAAAATTGACTTCATGTACTCATTAAGCTGTCTAATAGTAATTTTAGAATATTCATCCATAACATTTATAGACATTTGTGTTTTCCTTTCTTATCTATATTGAAGTAAGGTTAACTACGCAAGTTCCCCCTTCAACACTCGAATAAGTGTAATCTTGTGTAACATCATTTTTATAAAATCTAACTGAAGTACTTGTTAGTGGATTTACATCAAATGTTAGTCCATTAACATATGTATAAGTATTTCCACCTTTATTAATTGTAGTAGTTGTTGTTCTGCTATTTTTTGCTGCCTCAATATAATGTGAATCGGTTATATCCATAACACATGTGTTAGGATTAAAGTTTATCGTTACTCTTGCAGAATAGCATAATGCTTTTTGCTCATCAGAAAGTGCTTCATAAGCAGAAACAGTAAGTTCTTCTCCAACACTATATGAACCAAAGGCTGTTCCAACTTTATATGATTCCATAGCATTAGTAATATCTACATCAAAATATGGTTGTCCCGGCTCATCTATTATTTTATATGTTAATTGAGCTTTTCCAACTACTAAAGTATAAACAGCTGATAAAGTCTTAACATAAGGCGATGTTGAAGTAGCCTCCAAAGTAAAGTAAACAGCTTCTCCATTTTGAAGAGCTCTAGTAGGATGTACTCTTACCTCAAAAGAATCTGTGTTTTTTACATCTGAATCTGATTCAGAGCCATATATGGTACCAGAAGTTTTTGAAAGAAATATTTGTACATCTGCAGATACATCTTTATATGAAATATTATAATCGATGTTATCTCTTGCTACTAATATATTGTTTTCTCTACTGTTCATTTCAACTGAAATATAATAATCATCAGTTCCTGGCCAATCATTAATAGTAACTGTTTTTCCAGTAGCTAATAATTTATTACTATAAAAGTAAAACTCTTTTGATCTTAAATAAAAATCATTAACAAAATTTAGAGCATATCTTCCAAAAGAAGAGGTAAAGTATGAAACAATAATTAATATGACTACAATCATAGTAATCAAATTAACTTTGCTTATTTTTTTCCTTCCTGTAATTCTCCTATTCTTCATCAAAATAGTTATTGCTCCTTAATTTATTCATCTATTCTTTGTTTTGCATCAACAGTAACTTCTATTCCCTCTATAATATCATCAGACTTATATCTCATTAAGTCTCTATATTTTGAAGGGAAGGTTACTACTAATGTATAATCGTCTTCTTCATCTTCAGTAAAACCGAAGTATTCTCTTGTTGCTTTTATTGTTCTAAAATATGCAACTTCATTTCCTGTTACTTCTAAAGTAGATTCATCTGTTGAATTAGTTTCAGAATCACCTGAATCTGTAGCAACATAACGGGCAATTTCATCTGAATCCACACATGAAACTCCATCTCTTAGAAGATCAAATTCTAATTCTAAGTTTGTTGTTATTCTTAAAGTTAAATCATAATACATTAAAACTTCCGTTCTACGTTCATCATCATGATTCATAACTTTAAAATCGAAATTATAAACTGTTCCATTAGTTTCAGGTGGTGTAAAATTTCCTGGTTCTATTTTATCATTAAGGTTTACTGTCATTGAAAGAAAGTCTTCATTTAGTACGAAGAATGCAACTCCTAAATCTGCATTAGCTGTTGCTTTTGTTTCATAACTAGAATAAGTCATTCTAAAAACAATGATAGTAATAATTAAGCATAAAAAGATAATGAGGATTTTTTTGACATTATCTATTATATGAAGATGCTTAACTTTTCTCCTCTCCATCTTTTCTCCTTTTTTTCTCTTCTTTTTTATACTCTAAAACAGTAAAGCTTGCGAGCATAATTGTAAGTAACATAGGAATATATACCTCTGGTGAAGTAAATACTTTTTTCCATATTCCTATTTTCCAAATATAGATAACCTTGCCAATAATTTGATCTTTTTTTATAGATTCTTCACCACTATTAGCATTATCTCCTATTGTTATATATGAGTCTTCATTTATTTCTTTAAGTCTATGTGTAATTGTATATTCATTATTAAAATAAACTATTATATCGTTTTCTTTTAAATTGCTATTATTAAGTGCCACAAATACTACATCATCAGTATCTATAGTAGGTTTCATACTTTCCGTTTGCTCTGATAGCACTATAATTCCAGCAAAATGTTCAAAAGGTGTATGTATAATTTTTATTTGAATAAATGAATATATGCTAATAATCATAAATAATACTACAAGCACTAATATGATTGTTAAAAATATACTAAAAACCTTTTGTAGTATTGGTCCTCTATTGTCATTTGTGTCTTCTTGTTTTTTAAGGACTTGGGACATATTCTTCAATAGTCTCTCCTTTATATTGAATAAAATCAACAGTAACTGGAATTCTTATCACAGCTTCATCTGATAAAGCTAAATTAGTATCTGACTTTATGGCATTTGGTTCATCACTATTTACCCATTCAAAAGTAACTCTAAGGTGTGCTGTTTTTCCAGCTTGTATATCTTCTAAAGACATGATACCAGTATAAACATTTTCATCTGTTCTGATAATAGTAACATCATCTGTTAAACTTACTACATCATTTACGGTAATTTCTGTTCCTTCAACTGCTGATGCATCAACAAATATATCAAACCTTAAAGATACTTGCGTACCATCAGGAAAAATCTCAATGTCGAAGTTTCCTTCTGCACCTGGTGCAATCTTCTTTTCGACAACTTTATTAGTTGATACAACACTTAAATAATCACCATCAATAGTAAATGTATGATTAGCTGTAGCTGTTACTAATTCATTATTAACTTTAATATTCCATTTTGCTAGTCTAACTTCAACTTCTGATTCTGCATCGCTTTGAAACACTGCAAAGGTATGAGCTACCGCATATACAGTAACTAGAAAAAGTATGATAGTTAGAACTAATAAAGATGTTTTAAAATTTCTCTTCATAATACATTTTCTTTTTTATTTTGATTTTTTTGTTGTAGTTTTTTTAGTTACTCTCTTCTTTGTTGTTTTTGATGAAGTTTTCTTTGCAGAAGTTTTCTTAGGTTTAACTTCTTCTTCCTCTTCTTCTTCATCATCCTCATCTTCATCATCTGATGAGCCATCTTTTATTTGCATAACTATTGTATATAATTCATATAAGAACAATAGTAATGTTGGTAAAACAACTAAGAATAGATATCCAAATTTAGATTCTAATACTTTTAAAACATAACCTACTTTAGCCATTTTTGATGCGCCATTAACAGGTCCAATTATGAAATTATAATCTAATGTTCTTCCATCACTAAGTTCATATTTATTTGTCTTAGATCTTTCATCAACACTTATATTATTTATTTTTGCTACACTGATACTAACTTCTCCATTGTATACTTCATAGCAAAATACATGATCATTTTTATTTAAATTTTTAGATTTAGTCACAAAAACTATATCACCCATAAAGAAAGGTGGTTGATTTTTTTCTAAATCTTTTGAATCGATAATAATTAAAGAAGTATTTCCAAAAGTTGAAATGTGACTATCATTATAAGATAGTAAGCAAATTGTTGTAAATATTGCAATAATTGCATAAATAGTTACTAAAATTGTTATAATAGTTTTCTTCATTTTTTCCTCCGTGTTAACATAAAGCCGCTTTTTAGGCTTTAATCACAATCTTATAACAATTTTAGCATACGAAAAAATCTTATTCAATAATTTTATTCAAGTTAAATATTACTATTAATTTAAGAGTTTATTACAAAATAGTTTCACCTCTTAGTTTTAATTGAATTAATTTATTCCCTATTTTATAATTTTATGTATGGAGGAAGAAAATGATCGTACTTAAAGATGAAAATATCACAAAACAAGAATTAATTAAATTAATAAAAAACGAAATGAAAAGCCTTAATGAAGATCTTGTTTCACAAAAAGACTTAAAAAAACGTATTATTGCTTATATGCGTAGCTACATATGTGGTATTGATTATTCAGAAACAGATGATTTTTATCACAAAATCGCCTCTATAAATGTATATGTTAAAAAAGTTGATGAAAACATTATTGAAGTTGAAAAATTAGTTTCTACTATTTTAGATATTAAAGTAAATTCTCAACAATTAACATTAATGCAAATTATTGAAGTTATAAAACAATATAATAAAGATTATCAATCTATTTATAAAACAGTTTCAAACAACTACAGAAAGATTTCTAGAATATTAGATGATGAAGAAGAAGACATCAAAGAAGAAAGTATTCAAGAAAAATATAAAGAAAATACTTTAATTATTTCTGAGAAAGACCAAAAAGTATATTTACCATTTACAATGAATAGAATTTATGACATTTTACAATATGATAATAACTATTCTTCAGTAAGTGAAATAATTAGTAAAATTTATACAAGACCACTTGCTATATATAAACATGCAGCAAAAGCTAGATTTAGAGAAGCTTATGATTTGATAATAAACAAGGAACATGGTACTAAAAAACAAGCTTGGGATTTAGGATTAGAATTAATGTTTAATTCATCATTACATCCTGCTGTAATATCAGCTTGTAAATCTCTTGATGAATTAGATGTATATCTTTCTTGCTTAGAATATAATGAAATTCAAGATTTCAAATTCTTCAAAGTTGAATATGATGTTCCTTTACAAAAAACAAATAAAAGTTTTGGATTTTTAGATTTATTTAAGAACTTAAAAAACAATAAAGATGTAGTTCAAGAAATGCCAAATCCTAATGAAGAATAATCATAATAACTTAAATATACAATAATATAATTAATATATATTGATTAAAAAAATAAGAGCCCTATAAGGGCTCTTTTGTTGATTGAGTATATGTTTTTACTCTTTTTATTTTTTCTTGTTTTCTAATATAGTTATCTCTAACCTTAAAAACAATTCCTATTGCAATTAGCATAAAGAAAAATCTAGTTATCTTTGATTCAAAGAAAGAAAAGAAGTATTTCAATCTAAAAGAATATAATCCTACAATATTATTCTTATCAGATCTAAAGTTTTCGATATAATGTGCATCGTCTTGCTTGGTTAAATAAGTTCCATCTCCATTTGAATTAAAGATATTTGTAATAATATAATTTCCAAATTTATCTCTAACTACAACCTTTTCTCCTTCATTATAGATGTCATTGGTTTTATTTGTTTGTACAAATAAAAGGCTTCCTGAAGAACGATAAAGTTTTATTCTATTTACTTTAAAAACAATTAATACTAAAACAAATAATAATAGTATTATGGCTACATTAGTCATTTTCTTCTTCATTATTTGCAATTTCCTTTTTTATTTTTCTTCTCTTACTTTTTTCTTTTTTCCTTTTGTAAATTAATCTCCATACTAATAGTAATATTACTACAAGTAATAAATATCTTAGCTTTTGAGTAACTTCTATACCTTTTCCTATTTTAGGAATTGAATAAACTACTTCTCCAATAATACTATCTTTCGATATAGGATTTGGATCTGCAAAAGAGTTACTATCTCCTTGAGTTAAAAATGAGTTCTCATTGTATATCCCTATAATTCTATGAGTTGTTGGGTTTTCTTCATTATTCATTGTATATGTAATAATGTCACCATTTTCATAACTATTGGTCTCTTTAACAAATATTATGTCACCTTCATAAAAGGTAGGTTCCATAGAACCAGAAGTAATAACAAATAATCTATATCCAAATACTTTGGTAGCTTTTTCGTTATTCTTAGTTGCTCCAAAGATAAGGAAAATGTAATAAAGGACAATTATTAGTATTGCAACTAATAAGTATTGTAAAACTGTCCCAATTCTTTTGCCCTTCATTAATCATTTTCCTTTCTAATATATTAATTAACTATGAAATATTCATATGCACTACCGATGTATGTAGTTCCATCATAGATGCTATAAACCATTTTATATGTTCCAGGAGGAACCTTTGATTTCATAGTATAATGGTATACTGTCGTATCTTCTGATCCTATGACATCTTTTCCTGCCACTTTATAAGTATAATCTGAATCAAAAGTCTCTTCATTGAATTTTTCAGTAGGTCCTCCACTTATTACTTCACTTAAGTCAACTGCTTCATAAGATTTAGCATAAATAGTATCATAATTTCTTCTTTGCAATGATAATGTAAGCACTGGATTGTCTAGAAGTGAAGAATACTCTACTGTCATATCTAATTTGTTATCCCCAGAAACATTTAATCCTGTATTAGTCTTAAATATTTTTTGCTCATCTGGTGAAGTAATCTTTAATCCGAATATTCCACTAATGATTGTCAATGGTATATCGTAAACACCTGATGAAATATCTCCATAATAGTAACCATCAACAGAACCATAAGTTTCAATTCTTATTTTGTAATCCCCTGTAACTAAGCTCTGGTTCTCTTCTGTATGCATAGTTATTTTTGAAATAGAGTTTGCAACTTTAGTACCTATCTTAATTCTGGTTGAACCATCTATTCTTGGATAATACTTATTAGGGTGTCCTGACGCATCATTATCGCCCTCTACTGTAAAGTAAACTCCAAGCATTGCATCACTATCTTGTTGAGTTCCTAATGCATCTATAAGTGATATTTTAACACCCATTTGCTCATCAAAGAAGTTTGTATCATAAATACGTCTTCCATCAGGAGCAGCTTGTTGAGTAAGCATTGTTTCTACATTCAATACTTCATTTGTTTTTCCTAAATATAATGGATTAACTGAAACATTGCCTTCTACATCTATAACAGCATCGCTATCTGTATATAAAGAATATAATACTTCTGATCTCTGGCTAGCAATTAATTCTATAATTGTTTTGTCTTCACCAGAAAGAGTTTCTTCTAGTTGTAGCGTAACTAATTTATTTTGTACATTTTCAGTTATACCTGCTTCTGCAAAATCATAATGGAAAATGTATCTTTCATATAGTTCATCTGATGAAGAATTATAATAGTAATTATTAAAACTATCCGCCTCATTATAGTATTCATCCATACTTCCCATTTTCTTAAATTTGGTAAAGTAGTATTTATATGTTTGATTTGCTCCTGATTCATCTTCAGGTGTTACTATATAATAATATGTTTGATTTGTTACTAAATCTAACATTGTAATTTTAGTTCCAGCTTTAAAGTAATATGGAACACCATCTAAATCTGTTGATACTAAAACTCTCTTACTATTTAAATATTGATTTGCTCTTTCTTTTTCAGAAACTTTATCAATATAAATAGTATCATATGTAGAAAATACACCATCGCTTACTATTTGTGTTCTTGTTGAAGTGAATATATCATATTTTTTACCTGGTTGAATTGATTGTTCAACAAATTCATCATCATATACTTTACGAGTTAATGTAATATCAACACATATCTTTCTGTAATTAAATCCATCTGCATTAAGCATTGGTTCAGTGACATCTAGATAAATTTTAACATTTCCAAGGTCACCATCTGTTTGAATATTTTGTGAATGATATAAGTAGAACTCTAAATCTGGCGTTACATCAGTACTTCCAGCTGCTGCGTTTTCTGTTTTAAATGAAGTAACACTTCCATCAATATCATCTCCAGTATCTGCCTCTCCTTCAAATTCAACATTTCCTGCATTAACCCATCCATAGGCTCCTGTTTTCATAGCTAAGCCAAAATGATAATCAGCATCTGTTTTAGGATTTGCTATCTTAGGAATAGTTGATTTATCTGCTATAGTTACATCATCAGCTAATGCAAATCTACATCCGCTATATTCATAGTATGTATTTGCAACAGCAAAACCTCTAAGTGATAATTCTTTAGTTCCTAAAGTATCATATTTTGAAGCTTCTATATTTAGATAGTAAGTAGTCATATCTACGTTACCAACACTCCAAATATAGTATGTAGCTTGTGGAGGTTTGGCCCCTACATAATATGTTCTTAATACTCCAGAAGTACTTCCTGTTACTTCATTATTATTAATCATGTCTTCAAGTTCATCATCAGTTACTCCTGGAATAGTAAATTTATTTGAGTAGAAGCCTGCTTTAGTAAGATCATGTTCTCCAGTATCTACTATTAAAAATTCTTCTGGATCTCCATTATCTCTCTTCATATGTTTTCCAAGTACAGAAGTAAAATTGTATGCCTGATAATTTACGGTTTGTCCGTTACTTGCATTCTCTTTATAGTATGAGCCTATACTATTATAAGGAGTTGCTCCTGTAGCATAAATTCCCAAGAAAGTCATTCCAATTACTTTTCCATAACCTTCTCCAGCATCCGCTGGTGGGATTACTAATAATTGAAGTCCTTCCATTAAGTATAGGTTATTTCTTACTGTTGGAGTTCCATTTCCATTGTCATCAATTGTAATTGCCGCTGGAGTTTCGACTCCTGTATCACTTATTGATAAGCTTTCCCATTTAGATAAGCAGTTACTTGTATTCTCTAAATATAATGTAGAAGAATTTGCAAGTTTCAAATCTCCAATATAGTTTAATGTATATAATTCATTAGCGTGGTCATTAGTACTATCACTTACACCATGTAGTGCTAAAGATGAATTCTTAATTGTTAAAATATCTGTTCTTTGAATTGAAATACATTTATTTGGTTCTTGATATGTTCCAAGATTGTAAATATCAATAGTACTTGTTCCAGAAGATGATGAAGCATTACCACTTCCAAAAACGCTCTTCTCAAATTTAATTCCTAAAGATTCATAACCTTGTCCATCGATATTAACATCAATTCCTTCAGTAGCTGAGATATAGCTCCAATCATAATGGTCAGATCCACTAGCATTAGCTTCACCTCCACCAAATACTGTTCCATGAATAGTAAGTGCTGTAGCTGTCATATCAGCTGGAATATCATATGCACTATCATTTGCAGCTTTATAATCTTGAATAGCTTTTAATCCTATATTTACTACTGTAGAGCCCCAAATTTTACTTGTGTTAGCTCCACCATATGCATTTCCAAAGATTTCGCCTCCGGCAATATTTAAAATATTCTTTGATCCACCATTTGCTTCAAGTCCTGTTTCTGCTTGGTTTCCTCCTGCAAAAACACTTCCTTTTAGTGGTGGCGTAGAAGAACTATTTCCAACTTTCATGTTGTTATAAATATTTACTAAAGTATTTTCGGTAACTGTTGCAAGATTTCCTCCTCCATAGATACTTCCATCTATGGTTCCATCTTTTGCATTAACTATAGTTGAGCCTTCAACTAAACCTTCATTTCCTCCTCCGAAAACGTTAGTTTTTATTGTTCCTCCATTGAATAATACTTGAGTAGTTCCTGTAACTTTGGCTTGATTTCCGCCTCCATATACACATCCACTATTTAAAGTATCGTCATAGTTTTGTCCAATGTTTGCTCCTGAAAGAATTTCAACATATGTCGTACCATAAGTTGTAGCCGTTGCACCATTTCCTGCAGCAAAAGCATTTCCTTTAATTGTACAATTGGCAATACTTAAATGTGTTGAAGCATCATGTGTATCATTTCCAACTGTAGCTTGATTTCCGCCTCCATAAACATTAGTATCAACAATTGAATTATCTGATAAAGTAATATTGGTTGCATTTGTGGTTTCGGCTAATTCTCCTCCTCCAAATACATTTCCTGTTATGTGGGTACCTTTTATTTGAACATTTGTAGTTCCAGCGTATGCTTTTTCTTGTTCAGGTCCATAACTACTTAGACCTTTGCTACCACCATAAACATTTTCTATTGTTCCTCTATAAGTTGTAACATTTGTATTAGTAGATGTTCCTCCTTCGTTGTTACCCCCATATACGTTAGTAACAGAAAGGTTTGCTCCTGTTGAATCGCTTGCTCCAACTGTTACATTTGTAGTTGCAACATTTCCTTTAGAATTTGATCCACCAAATGCATTAGTTATTGTTCCTTTTAATAGATTTACATATGTGTTTCCAGAATCACTCATACCTGTTTTAGTAACAATACTTGCTTTATTGCCACCACCATAGATATTTGTGATTGTTCCACCATTAGTTGTTATATTAGTTTTATTTGAATCAGCTTCGTTTCCACCACCAAATATATTAGTGATTGTTCCATTATTTACATTTATTTTAGTTTCTGAAGTTATACCACTTTGATTGTTAGCTCCATAAACATTATTAACAGTTCCACTATTAATTGTTACATTTGAAACATCTATAGTTTTTTGATCACTATCATATGATCCACCAAATAAGTTATTAATATTTGTACCATTTACAATTACATATGTTTGTCCACTTCCACTTATGTTATTTGCTGCAGTAACACCAGCTGCTTCTCCTCCTCCATAAACATTTGGAATCGTATCAGTATTTGTATTTATAGTAACATTAGCTTTATTAGTTATAGCATTAGTACCTTTACCAGCTCCAAATATAGCTCCATCATTATCATCATTATCTGAATCTGTAATTTTGGCACCATTTACAGTTACATTAGTAATTTGTGATGTACCACCAGCATTGTTTCCACCATATACTTTAAATGCTTCTCCAGATGTTAATGTAACATATGTGTTAGGAACTGTTCCTGTTTGATTACATCCTCCAAATATTGAACCTGTTGATGTAGCTCCTTGTAATTTTACATTGGTTGAACCATTAACAATATTGGCACTATTACATCCACCGTAAACATTTCCCTCAATAGTTCCACTATTTAAATTAACATTGGTAGTTCCTTCAACATAAGCTAGTTGGCCACCACCATAAACCTCTGTAGATGATCCTAAGTTTGTTTCGATATTAACAGTAGTTATACCTTTTAGGTTAGCCATGTCAGCTCTATTTGCAATACCCATTCCTGCTCCAAATATGCTTCCATTAATAGTAGGAGAGCCAGAAACGTTTATTACACTATTGCCTTCCATTCTCGCAAGGTATTGTTTATTAACATTATATCCTCGACCACCGCCATAAATATTTCCATTAATAGTTCCACCAGTAATATTTATATTACTATTGCCATATAGAGCTCCACCATCAGCTTGTGTTGTAGCTGTAGTTAAATATTCAGTATATCCATAACCGCCACCATAAACATCAGCATTAATAGTTCCATTTGAAATATTTATATTAACTGCTGTAGGATAGCTTTGTCCATAATTTCTATATTGGTCTGATGAATTTGTGCTATATCCAGTTACGCCACCTGCTCCAGCTCCATAAATTGTTCCTTTATCAGTACCATTTCCTGAAATTGTTGTTCCAGAAAGATTAATATTTATTTGTCCATAGTGATATATATCACATAATTTTGAAGCAGAATAGTTACCATTGTTTCCTATAGCACTCATGTTTCTTCCAAGGCTACCACCATATAGTTCTCTTAAGCTACCTCCACTTAAATTCATTGTAGTTGAGCCTATATAAACATTCATTGGATAATTCCAATTATTAATATATTGATCTCTAGGATTAACTGTATCACCGATACTTCCACCCAATAATCTTCCGACAGAACCATTTACGAGATTAATAGTCATATCTGCATACATATTTCCTGCTGTTGCGCCACCAACTACAAGGTTAATATCATAATCGTATGTTCCTTTTGTAGAAGTTCCTATATCAATGTTTATAGTTGCTACATAGTGTTGACCAGTTGTTCCCGTGAAATCATGTGATGTTCCTTGGCATATTCCAGCTGATGTACCAGAACCTCCTCCGCCTAAAACTCTGGCGTATGCACCACTCTTTATTGTTACTGATCCATTGTTTCTTGGAAGAGTTGTTCTATTATATTGTAAATATCCTCCTAAAACGTGGAATGCAGGAGCATTTCTCGTAATTAAACCTTGGTTTGTGTTTGATTGAGAATAATTATCCATATGTAATGCTTTTCCCATAATCAAGTCATGTCCTTGAGCATATAGGTAAGCTTGTGATCCATTACCATAAAAGGTTAAGTTTTGGAAAGTAGTGTCTCCATTTATAAAGTTATATGTACTACCATATCCATTTGTATAGTACATATATAATCTTCCATTATATTCTGTACCTCTATACTTTCCAGTCAATGTAGCATTCTTTTGATAATTAGCATTTGTAGAATCTTTAGTATTATAGAATACATCTCTCGCATTATAATTGCCCATTATAACAATAATATTTTCATTTACTTGATAAGAGGAATTTATTATTCGGTATGCAGCTGGTAGTGACTGAACTGCTGTTTGTGGAGTACGACCATTGTTGTCATCATCTCCATAATAATAATTTCCATCAATGTAATATCTGTAATAATTAACATAAACTACATCTCTGTTTCCATATATAATCGAGCCAGAAACATTCATGTAATCATATTCTCTATTAGTTGCTCTTATTTCATATTCATATCCACTTGTAAGATTTGTAAGAGAAGAGTTAGTTTCCCCTGGCATCTCTTCTGAACCTTCAGCAATATCTACATAGTACCATTGATAATCATAATCACTAGTATTAAAGTCAGGGTCTTGAGTACCAGTTCCTTGTATTGAAGTATTAATAGTACCGCCAGATACATTAAATACTACATGTAATTCATATTTAACTATTGTTTCTGTATCTATAGCAATACTTCCATCTTGGTTTTTACATATTACCATCAACGTTTTATCTTCAGTCCAACTATGAGCTATATTAGTAATAGTAGCATTTGTTGGTGCTACATTTTGTATTTCTCCATTTAAATACCAATAATAATTGTACGCTAAAGCTTGTGAATATGGATCTGGCACCGCTAAATAAGAATCTGTTACTGTTCCTGCTTCAATATTTACAGCAAAGTTCACAAGAAGATTTAAACTAGATCCTGTATTTTCCCAAGCAGCATAATATGTTGAAGGAACTCCTCCAGGGTTAAATACATTGTCGCTTAATTGTTGATATATTTCGCTTGTATTATTTACTTTAATACCAGCATTAATTCCATTCCAATATTTTGAGTATGAATCATTTGTTGAAGGATTAACATTGGTATATGCTTCAAATCTATAATTATTATTTGTTGGAACCGTAGCTCCTGTAATTGTTCCTATTGTTTGTGTAAATGTACGATTTGTATTTGTTGCATTATTATAATTATTTCTTCCTGTTCTAACTGTTACAGTATGGCTAGTAATTGAATAATTATAATAATAATTATTAAATGTTACATCTGTTCCATTTCTTAAATAACTTAAACTAAATATCTCTTCGAAATTATTTCTATAATTATTTGTTGGTGCAGCATTATTTGCATTATTAGCACTATAGGCTCCACCCATTATAGGTCCTGTAAAACCTTCATTTGTTTTTACATTTCCTGTGTAACTGCAATATTCTGGAGAAGTTCTCTCTCCAATTGTGGCACCTATTACACCACCTACAGCAAAGTTTTGAGAATATTGATGTCTGTAATTGGTTTGAGTATAATATCCATTCCAGCCACCAGAATAGTTTTCATCAAACTCAACTGTAACATTATCTGCAACAATGTCTACATCTGAATAAATAGCTTTTACTTGTGGCTTAGAATCATTTCCAGAATCATTATAAGTACGATGTCCTGTTTGAGTTGCTCCAATAGCTCCTCCTACCATAACTCTGGCTGTAGCATTAGTTAATACTAATTCTCCTTGATCTCCACTGTCTTTGTCTCCTATTTTAATATTACTATTAACTATTGCACAGTTTTCAGCAGTAGCATTTCTGAACAATCCTCCTACTAATGTACCAATATAATATCCTCTATTTCCATCAAGGTTTCCATTACTTGTAAGATTAATGGTAAATTGTTTAATTTCAACATTTTTTATAACAGAAGCATTATTGGCATTACCAACACTTCCAAATAATCCTAAATATATGTAATTATTGTTTCCAGGAATAGTACCATTATTTATAATTCCATTTGTAATATTATGACCTTGTCCATCAAATATTCCTTGAAATGAATTTGTCCCATTTCCTATCGGGGTCCAATTTCTTCCATCTAAATCAATATTAGCTACTAATCTAAAATATGATCCTGCATAAGTATTACCAGAATTTACTCTTTGAGCTAAATAAGCTAAATCTGCTCCACTAGAAATTAAATAAGGGTTATTCAATGATCCAAATGCTCCTGAAGTACCAGAAGGGTCTAGTGGAATAAAGTTTGTAGAAACTGAGCCATCCCATTTATAATTTGATCCATCAGTGCTGGCCGCTTTTAAAACATTTTCTCCTAATAGAGAAGCTGAAGCAACTGCTTCAATGTTGAATGTAGGATCATATAATAAAGCATATTTGCCTAAAGCAGTGTTATTATATGAAATCCTATTACTTTGTTCTTCTTTTGCTATTTCAACAAATGAATAATCTTCATCTGTTTCTTTAACAGAGTAAAGAACATATGCTCCTGTATTATTTAAATTTGTTAAAGAAATTGTTAACTCTTCACCTGCAGCAGCTGTATCAAACTCTTGTAAATTACTATCATTTACTGCTGTCATATCTAATTCATTAGTATCAGTACTATATAGAATCATTGGTGAATAAGTATCATAAAAAGCATATTTATCATCTGGTTGATTATTTAATAATGATGTAGAAATATTATTCTTTTCATCATTAGTTAAAGTTTTCAAAACCAATTTAGAATTTAAAGGTGCGTAGGCTGTTACTTCAACAGTAGTAGCCTTTTTATCAAAAGCTGTATTTGCTTTAAAAGTTTGTTTATATAATGTATTGTCATTTCTTTGCTTAGTTTCATATGTAACTGTAGTAGAAATTTTTCCTGTCTTTCTTTCTGTCTTTGTCAATGTAATTGTGCTTCCAGGTAAGTATACTTCTGATTGTGTATTTGTTACTTCTGTAGTATGTGAAACAATGATATTTTCATAAGTTAATTGTGCTTCACTCTTTTCTGTTACTGGATTTGAAGATTCATTTTCATCTTGTTGATTGTTCTCTTCTTCTGTATTAGTTGTTTCAACTTGGTTACCTTCTTGAGTATCTTCATTTTCTTCAACTTCTTCATCTTTTTCGATTATTTCTCTAGCTGTAACATTAGCATCAATATCATTAATAGAAATATTTGCTGCTTCCATATCTTTTGAAATAGCTTCATCGTCAGTTTCATAAGAAGTATATTCCCTAGTTAAACTATATTGTTTTACATTGAAACCATTTATTGATTCAGGAAAAGTTAGAGAATAAGTTCCATCATCATTTTTGCTAGCTTCTATTTTTTCTTCTTTATTTCCTAAAGCACTTTGGCTATCAATTGCTGTAATCGTTATATCAATTGTTTTACCCGCTCTAGATAAGCCTATGGTTATAACTTCTATAATCAATAGACTTAATAAGATTATTGAAATAATTAGTTTGCTTTTCTTAATACGTTTCATTCTTTAACTCTTCCTTTAGTATTTTTATTAAAAAGGTTTTATTTTGAATCAACTACAACTTTAAGATCAATTTCATCTTCTATAGTATCAACATCTACGTTGTTCTTTGTGATGCAATAGAAGTTTTCTATTTTATCTAAAGTTTCAATTAATTTTGGTAATTTAGATTCATCTAAATCATCTTTTGCTAGATTAATTCCTAAAAGATTGTATTTATCTTTAATTAAGAATGCTATATCTTTTTCTTCTAAAATACTAATATTATTTAGTATTGTGAAATATGGCCATCTAGCGAATTCTTGTAATGTGTCTATATAATCAACAATTGCTTCATCGCTCATTGTCTTATCTTTATTAATAAGATGTGTAAATAAATATTCATAAAAAGATGCAGCAAGTTTAATTGCATCGCAATATGTTGATTGATCGTTTAATTTAGTTGCTATTGTTTGATAAACTTTTTCTTTTGCCATTTGTTTATATAAGTCTTTATTTTGTAATGCAAGTTCTGTTTGTTTTGGCAATGCATTCTTAGAGAATATTCCAAAGTTCATCTTTATAATTCTATTATCATCTTTATCTATATTTTTTCTTAATTGTGTATAAGAATTTTTATATTTATCTTTTTCTTTATAGATTGCAATGATTTCATCAACTATTGGTTTGTATTTTAAATATAATCTATACTCTTCTAAACTATGTTTTAATTTCATTAAGCTATCACAAGTTTTGTCTAGCTCTTCATCTTTTATTCTTGGCATTCCTGTATATTCAGAAACTAGTTTAGAAATATTATCTACAGTATAATCACTAGGTCTTATCTCTTTGTTTCTAAAGCTTTCAACTATTGATTTAGCATCATGTAATTTACTTTCTAGAGACATTGTTTTATATTGAGCATATTTGCCCCAAATTTCATCTTTAGGAAATTGTTTATATAATGCTTGTTTCTTTTCTTCTAAAGCTTTCTCAATCTTCTTTTCATTTTGATTATAAATATATTGAATATTTAGCTCTATATATGTGATTATTTCAGGACATTTCCAATATATTTCTTCAAACTTAGTTTTAATCTCTGAACTATTTAAATCGTCTTTATCTAGTCTATCGATAAATACTGTTAGATATTCAGTTACATATTTATTATATTTAAAATCTGCTGCAGTGATTTGTAATCCAACACTTCTAAATTTAGTAATAGCATCTGCTATTGCATTATTTACTATTCCTAAATCTTTTTTATAATAATATCTTAAAACTAATATATCTTTATCAAGACCTATTTTTTCAAAAGCTGTATTATATTCATTTAATAAATATAGTTTATCTTCTAGTTCTTCTAATTCTTCATTTGAGTTAGGAGAAGAATTATATTTTATAGAATACAATTCATTATATCTTTTCTTAGCTTCATCATATATTTTATCTTTATAAACATAGTATTTAGCAGCAACATCTTCAATTCTTTGAGCATATTTGCTATTAGCTCTAATTCCATTTTTTGGAAGTGCTCCAAGAATTTCTTTATCTATTCCTACTTCTTCTTGAATTTTTTCAAATTCTCTTTCTAGTAAATCTTTTGCTGCTTCATTAGCTTCAGCTGTCGCTGTTTCATTCATTTTTATTGCAGCTGTTAAATCTCCAGAAGTTAAATTGCCTTCTTGAGCTGCGGCTGCATATTCATTTCTTAAGAATATTAGAAAATTGTTGATCTCATTAAATGAATTAATTAATCCGATATTTGTCATTTTGATATATCTCCTATCTATATATTAGTTTTTATCAAATCTATTTTTAATACATTGATATCGAAATCATTCTTTTCGATTATAATGTAAATATTTTTTGGTTTTGTTTCTACGCTTGCTTTTACCTTTATTATTACTTCTGTTTCTTCATCCATTCCTGAAGGTAATGTTTTATTGAAATTGTCATAGAAAATTATGTTTGTAAGATAGATTAAATGTTTTTCTGAATTAATATCTATCATTCCAATTTTAGGATTCTCAGATGAACTATTTTGAACAATCTTTAATGGATCCATATTTCCTATTACATATTTCTCAAAATCTGACTTTACATCTTCTGTTGAATCTATATTGTAATAAACCGGTATTTCTGCAATAGCGGTTATCTTGTTATAAGCTTCATTTAGATATTTTATACATTCTTTAATTTTTTCTCTATATTCATCTATTGTTGTTTTCTTATTGAACTTTAATGATGAATATAATTCTCTTTGATTTTCTCTATGTTCATTAGCTTTTAACTTCTTTAACTTAGTAAAATCATCTTGAATATTTCCTAATATTTCTTGTCTAATATCTATATTACAATTTAGCTTTAGTTCCTCATATTGACTTTCGATTATCTTATCTAGTTCTTCTTTAATCTCAGGTTCTAATTTGTCTTCTTGTGATAATTTATCTTCAAGTATTAAAGCATTTATTGTTGACATACAAAATCTTGCAATAAAGACTGCTTTTTGTTCTTCTGTTGAAAGTTTTCTTCTTACTAAGTTGTCACAATCTATTTTCAAATCTTGCATTTCTGTATTTAAATCATATGTTTTCAAAAGAGATGGCCTTTGTGTTTCTTCTTCTCCTTCTATTCCTTGTTCTAAAGCTGTTAGCTCATCTTTATTGGCAAATTTCCAAAATTCGAATATTGATTTCTTATGCTCTTCAATTTCATTTATGTATTTTTGAGCATTTTCAATTTTCTTTTCAAGATTTACCTTCTTTAATTGTGTAACTTTTAAATCAGCTTCAGAATTTTTTAAGTCATTTTCTGCCTTTGAAGAATCTATGCAAGCTTTAACTAAATCTTCTATTGTCGAATTGTAATGTCTTAAGTCATCTTCCTCTTCGACTTTCTTTTTAGGTTCTTCCTTTTCTTTTTCTTTCGGAATTTCTATTTTAAATCTTTGGCCTTTTTTTAGATAATATTTTAATTTTCCAAAGAAGCTTTTTCTACAATCTAAGAATAAAACAATTTGTTTTTCTAGCATTAAGTATGTTTCTTTTTTTAGTTTTATTTCTTCATTAAGTTTTTCATTTTGTTCTTTTATTTCTTTCATTGTTTTGTTGAAATCTGCTATCATTTGTTCTTTTGCATTTATTTGTTTTTCAATAAACTTTGAAAGATTATCAATTGTGATTTCTTCTTCTTTATAGCAATAGCCCAATCTTCCTTCTTTTGTGATTATTGGAGTAATGCTTTCTCTATAATTTGTTTGTGTTTCCAAAATAAATAATGCTTTTGTCAATGTATAAAATTCAAGTGCTTCATCTCTATTGTTTAACTCTATTTTGTATTTGCTCTTGAATCCACCATATACTCGAGTGCTTCCAATAATAGATAAGTTAGTATGTTTCTTTCTTGTAACTTCTATAGTAGTTGGCCACTCTTTAGTAAATAACCAAATATAATTTTCCAAATCAGTATTTTCAGAAAAAGTAAGAATATCCGATGATGGTTCTTGTAAACATATTGGAACAAATATCTTTTTGTTATTTCCAGAAAGCTTTTCTTTAATTAAATAAAACAAAGCTGATGAATTACCTTCCATTGATGGATATAACATAAAATATTTTTTATCTTCTTCTGAATAAAAGATTTGCCATAAATAATTTTTAGGATATTTAATAAAATATGGTGTGTTTTTATTTAACTTTTCACATAGTTCACCTATCTCTTTTATTTGAGCTACGCTTGTCTCATTGATTATCTTTTCAAATTTGTCTTTAAAGTTTGTTATATAATCTTTCAATGAAATTGCTTTTCTATGTCTTTCTGAAATTTCTGTGGTTCTATCTGTATCAGAAATAAAGATTTCTATCTCATTTACTGGAATTTCTCTATATACCTTATAAAGTCCTGAATCATCATATGATTTTGCTGCTTTATACTTTGGTTTTGAGTATTCTAGAAAGCGAGGCATTTTATTCAATTTTAAGCCGACATATTTTAAGACTTCGTCAGACAATTTTTAACCTCCTTAATAAAATCCTCTAGATTCATACTATTTGTTGAATCCCCTTTTCTAACTTGTATGTTTTTGTTTTGATATTCTTTTTTTCCAATGGTTATGATATATGGAACTTTTAAATCTACAGCTCTATATAGTTTATTTTGAAAGTTACTAGAAGCATTATCAACATTTACTCTAATGCCATTTTCAAAAAGTGTCCTTCTAACTGATTTCGCATAGTCTTCAAATTCTTCTCCTTCTGGAATTATTTCAACTTGTGTTGGTGCAATCCATAAAGGAAAATCTCCTTCATACTTTTCCAAAAGAATCATGACTATGTTCTCATAACTTCCAACTGTATTAACATGTGTATAAATTGGAAATTCTTCTTCATTGTTTTTGTTAATAAACTTCAAATCGAATCTATGTACAATTTCAAAGTCAACTTGTATATTTGAAAGTTCTCTCTCATTGTATTTTATTGAAATTGATGGCCCATATAGACGAGCTTTCTTATTCTCAGTATATTTGATCTTCAAATCATTAAGCGTGTATTTCATAATATCAATTATTTCACGCCATTCTTCTATTTGTCCTATATAGTTTTCTTTTTCTTCATACTTCCAATTTTGTAATTCGTAAGATACATCTAGTCCTAATCTATCAAAAATTTCTTTTTGCATTATTATTAGATTTTTTAAATCTCTATCGAAGTATTCTTTATCAGAAAATACACTTGCATCAGATAATGTAAATTGTCTTGACTTAACAATTCCATTAGGATCTCTTTCGTTTCTAAAAACTGTAGATGTCTCACAATACTTTACTGGCATTTCTTTGTATGTATGCTGTTTAGTTGCATATATACTGCAATGAAAAGGTTGACTATAAGGCTTTAAAACTATTGTATTTTTTTCTTGTTCATTTTCATTGTTTGATTTGATAGTAAAAATGTTATTTTTGATTAGTTGCAAACGATCCTCAATTGAGTATATTTCAGCTCTTGAAGCAGATGGAGTTCTAACAACTAAAAATCTATTTCTTTCTTCTTCATCTTCAACATAATTACGTATAGTTCTTATGATTTTTGCTCCATTAGGAAGAATAATAGGAAATCCTTTGCCTATATAATCTATAGTAGTATATATTTCAAGCTTTTGGGCAAGTTTATTAAGCTCTAAATTTTCCATTTTATTCCTTTCAAAATTAGTAGACATTTTTCTAACAAATATACAATTGTATTATAACATTAGGATTTTTAAATTAGAAGACTTTGAGGTGGTTTTTTGAGGTTTGAATATTAAGTTTTTGTTACAAAAATGTTACATTAAAATTCAACGCAAGAAATACATAAAAAATACGCAAAAAAGGAACAAGCCAAAGGTTCTGGCTTGTTCCAATTTAATTCTCTCTAGCGAATAGTACCCCATAAGGAGCTAAACGCTGCTTTGATGAATCGTCTGTAGCATAAATTACTTTGAGATTTGAGCAATCATTTTTAATCCAAATTGGCGTTGGCTTGTATGATGTTGTTACTGCAGTAACCATTCTATGACCGCTATAATCAAAGCGTTCAAGAATAATTGTGTTGTTGTCACATGTTGCAAGATTGCTATCGCCATCTGCAAATACATCGACATTGTCTTCGTAAATCTTGTTCAATGTTGCAATATACGATTGCATACTCAAATTAGGATTGAACCAATTATATGGTTTTCTGCAGAATGGATCCTTAAAGCCGGTATCTCCAATATCTGCTCCCTGCATTACACAAGGGATTCCTCTAATTGAGTACATCAATGCAAATGCAACTCTACTAAGTTTAAAAGCCAATTCATATTGCGTTGGTGTTAGTTGATCGTGCTCTGCTTCAAATAATCTGAACCCATAAGTATCAAATCCTCTAGAGCTTCTCCATGGATCTTCAATATCCCATATAGCTCCTTTAAATACATCAGGATTCATAATTGGTTGATTTCCTCTTAACTTGATATCAGCAAGCATCGTCATAGTAAGAGGCGTATCATGTGTCGCAATGTTGTTAAGTAGCAATTTTTGTACAGTTTCAGGATACTCTGTATAGACTCTCTTAAAATTGTACTTGAAGTGTTCTGCATTTCCAAAGGCACACCATCTTAAGATGGCATCTGTCATTGGATAATTCATAAGACTGTCAGTCTGTCCATCAAAAATCTTTGGATCACTTCTAGATGTCGCGATTTCCCACATTTCCAAAACGAAAAGTATATAAGGAAATTCTTTTTTTAGGGTAGCCATTTCAAGTAGGAATTCTCTTGCTAAATTCATTCCAAGATCATACCTAAATCCATGTACTTTTCCCTTTACAATATATTTCCTTAAAATCTTTTTCATCTCAGAAATATAACTAGGATTTGCAGTATCAATTTCATAAAGATGTTTAAAACCGTACCAAGGAACTGGATTTCCGTTCTTATCCTTCTTGTACCATTCAGGATGAGTTTTGACATAAATGCTGTTACAACTTGTGTGATTAAAAACCACATCGACAATTACTGCGATTCCAAGCTTTTTGGCCGCTGTACATAAGCTTTCAAGATCATCCCAAGTTCCAAACCAAGGATCGATTTCAGATTGGTCACCGACATCATAATGATGATACTCCAAACTCTTATCAAGAGGCGATAAATAAATCATGTCGAACCCCATACCTTTGATGTATGAAAGTTTTTCCTCGACACCCTTTAAGTTACCGCCATAGTAATAATCGTTTGGAAAATCACCTTTACTATCAGGCTGCCAGTTAGGCATCCTATCTTTCCAATCTTTTAAAATTCTCCCCTTAATTGGGCTAGGTGGCTCTCCTGCTCTGTAAAAGCGGTCTACTACTATTTGAATACATTTTCTCCCTTTGAAGACATCACTAGTAGACTTCATCTTTCGTACCATCCTTTCCTATTTAGAAAACGACTCATCAGTTTATAGTAAACTTACTTATACTTTATATTCAATAAGGCTAAAAGTCAATAAATAGAAGACATAATTCTATCTATTTTCTATCAATCTTTTTGTTTTCCAATTCCTTTGAAAGAACTTTTTCAAACTCTTTAAGAGACATAGAACCTAAATCACCTTCTCTTCTATTTCTTACTGAAATAGTGTCAGTTGATTCTTCTTTTTCTCCTACTACAACCATATATGGAATCTTCATAAGTTGAGCATTTCTGATTCTATAGCCAATCTTCTCATTTGAGGCATCCATTTGTACTCTATATCCTAAAGATGCAATTTTTTCAGTTATTTTCTTACCATATTCTTCAAACTTCTCTGAAATTGGTAATACTCTAACTTGATGAGGAGCAAGCCATAGTGGTAAGTTTCCTTTTGTTTCTTCTAACAAGAAAGACATAAATCTTTCTGTTGAACCTAAAATTGCTCTATGGATAACTACTGGTCTATGTTCTTTTCCATCTTCTCCAATATAAGTTAGTTCAAATCTCTCAGGAAGAGCAAAATCTAATTGGCAAGTAGGTATTGTTACATCATGATTTAATGCAGTTTTTATTTGAATATCAATCTTTGGTCCATAGAAAGCAGCTTCCCCTTCAGCTTCATAGAAGTCTAATTTTAACTCTTTCATTATTTGTCTAAGTTGTTCTTCAGCTGTATTCCACATTTCATCATTATCAATGTATTTTACTTTATCATTAACATCTCTTAAAGATAATCTATATTTGAAAGCATCCTCTGGGAATCCAAAGTCTTCAACATATACATCATGAATAAGTTTTAAAACTTGTCCAACTTCATCTTTAATTTGATCAGGTCTTACAAATAAGTGAGAGTCATTTTGAGTCATTTGACGTACTCTCTCTAATCCTAAAACAGCTCCTGAATCTTCATATCTAAAGTCATGTGCTATTTCTGCAATTCTTATTGGTAAATCTTTATAAGAATGTAATTCATTTCTATAAACTAACATATGATGAGGACAATTCATTGGTCTTAAAACCATTTCTTCTTTATCCATCTTCATTATTGGGAACATATCATCTTTATAATGATCCCAATGTCCACTAGTTTTATAAAGATTAGTTGTAGCTAAACTTGGTGTAGCAACATGTGTATATCCTAAAGCGGTTTCTTTGTCTCTAATATATCTTTCAAGTATATCTTTAATAGTTGCTCCATCTGGTAGTAATAGTGGTAGACCTGGACCTACTAATTCATCAGTCATAAATAGCTTAAGATCTTTTCCTATTTTTCTGTGATCTCTTTCTTTAGCATCTTCTAACATTGCTAAATAATCATCAAGCATCGATTTTTTAGGAAATGAAATAGCATAAATTCTTTGAAGCATTTTGTTATGTTCATCGCCTCTCCAATATGCACCACTTACTGATAATAGTTTTACAACCTTTACTTTTCCAGTACTCTCTAGATGAGGGCCAGCACAAAGATCAGTAAATTCTCCTTGTTTATAGAAAGATATAGTTTCATCTTCTGGTAAATCTTCTATAAGTTCTACTTTGTATGGCTCTTTAGCATCTATGCAAAACTTAATTGCTTCTTTTCTAGGTAATTCGAAACGTTCAATTTTTAAATCTTCTTTGATTATTCTGTTCATTTCTGCTTCAATTTTTTCAAAGCTTTCACTAGAAAATTTTATTTCATCTGAATCAAAGTCATAATAGAAACCATTCTCTATTGATGGTCCTATGCTTAATTTGACTTTGTCACCATATAATCTTTTGATTGCTTGTGCCATTATATGTGAGGTGGTGTGCCAGTATGCTTTCTTACCTTCAACGTCTTCTGAATCAAAGGTTAATAATTCTAAACTTGCATCTTTGTAAACGGTAGTTCGAAAATCAACTATCTTGCCGTCTAGCTTAGCACAGGTTGTAGCTCTTGCAAGTCCTTCCGAAATTGCTTTTGCGATTTCTAAAACTGTTAAACCTGATTCAACTTCTTTTATTGAACCATCTTTTAAAGTGATTTTAATCATAACTTCTTTTCCTTTCTTTTTAATATTTGTTACCCTATAATACGCATAAAAACAATAGGTAACGTTATGTCACCTATTGTATCATGTTTAATTGTTTTTAGCAATAACTATCGAACTTTTTGAATAAGTTCAGGAATGTAATCCCATCCTAAAGCAATTGCTATTATAAAAACTTCTAAAAAGAATGTAAGTGGAATTACAACTTTAATGAATTTACTTTCTGTTCTATAATCATACATTCTTGTAGATACTACTATTCCAATATATCCAGATAGTAAGTTTAATATCATTAAAATAATATTATTATATTTATCATCCCATTTTATTAACTCTGTTTGAGATAAAACATAAATGTATGCAAATGTTATTAAATTAACTACAACTATAACTCCAATTAGTTTTGGAACAATACTAACAAAATCTATCATATTTTTCTCCTTTATATATTTTATGCAAATAAACTCATTTGGTTGCTCTCACTCATTCCTTTTAGACAACCTGCTTCTTTTAAAGTTTCAATTGCACTTTTTCCAATCTTGCTTCGAATTCTTAAGTCATCCATGCTCATAAATTCACCATCTTTTCTTGCTTCCTCTATTCCTTGAGAAGCTACTGTTCCTAGTCCTGGAATAGAATTAAGTGGTGGTCTAATTCCATCATCTTCTAATTTAAATTTAGTAGCTGATGATTCATAGATATCTATTGGCATGAAGTTAATTCCTCTTGCATACATTTCATTTACTATTTCCAAAGTTTCATACATATCTTCATCAGTTTTAGATGCTTTTCTTTGAGCTTGAAGCATTTCAATTTCCCTCATTTTGCTTAATACTCTATCTCGTCCATGACACATAACATTAGAATCAAAAGCATCTGCTCTTATTGAGAAATATGCACAATAATATGCTTTAGGAATATGTACTTTATACCAAGCTATTCTAAATGCGTTTGTAACATAAGCTGCAGCATGTGCTTTAGGGAATAAGTATTTTATCTTTTCACAAGATTTGATATACCACTCTGGAACTTCATGTTCTTTCATTAATTCAACATACTCTGGCCATTCTTTTACTTTACCTTTTGCAACTTTTCCTTTACGAACACCTTCCATAATTTTGAATGCTGTATTTGGTGGAAGTCCTTTAGTAATCAAGTAATTCATAATATCATCACGAGTACAAATAACTTCCTTTAAAGTTGCAGTACCACTATTAACTAAATCTTGAGCATTGCCCAACCAAACGTTGGTACCATGTGATAATCCAGAAATTCTTAATAACTCATCAAATGTAGTAGGCTTTGTATCATTAAGCATTCCTCTAACGAATTTAGTTCCTGATTCAGGAATTCCAAATGTTCCAACTTCACTTCTTATTTCATCTGGGGTGATTCCTAGTGCAGTGGTAGATGAATAAATAGACATTGTGTCTTTATCATCTAATGGTACTTCAGTTGGATCAAGCCCTGTAATATCTTTAAGCATACGTATAACTGTCGGATCATCATGTCCTAGAATATCGAGTTTTAACAAGTTTTGATCAATTGAGTGGTAATCAAAGTGAGTTGTTATAATATCTGAATTAGGATCATCTGCTGGATGTTGTACAGGTGTAAATTCATATATTTCTCTTCCTTTTGGAACAACAATAATTCCTCCAGGGTGTTGTCCTGTTGTTCTTTTAACTCCTGTGCATCCTTTTGATATTCTATCAGCCTCAGCATTATTTATTGTAAGGCCTTTTTCTTCATAATATTTTTTTACAAAACCATATGCAGTTTTATCGGCAACAGTACCAACTGTTCCTGCTTTAAATGTAGTTCCTTTTCCAAATATTACTTCAGTATATTTATGTGCTTTGGCTTGATATTCTCCAGAGAAGTTTAAGTCGATATCAGGCTCTTTATCTCCATTAAATCCCAAGAAAGTTTCAAAAGGGATATCCATTCCATCTTTTTGCATCATATGACCACAATTTGGACATACTTTATCTGGAAGGTCAAATCCATTTGTAACATCACCGACATCTTCAAAATCGCTATGTTTACAATTTGGACATCTATAATGTGGTGGAAGTGAATTTACTTCAGTAATACCAGTCATATTAGCAGCAAATGATGATCCAACACTTCCTCTAGAGCCAACTATATATCCATCTTCATTTGATTTCCAAACTAGTTTTTGAGCAATAATGTACATAACAGAGAATCCATTAGTAATGATAGAATTCAATTCTTTCTTAAGTCTATCTTCAACTATTTTTGGAAGAGGATCTCCATATAGTTCATGTGCCTTTTTATATGCTATATCTTCTATTTGTTTCTCACAGCCAGGAATATGTGGAGGACACTTTTCAGGTGATATAGGTTCAATTCTCTCACACATATCAGCAATTTTATTTGTGTTAGTTACAACTACTTCATATGCCTTTTCTTCACCTAAATATTTGAACTCTTCTAGCATTTCTTCTGTAGTTCTTAAATATAAAGGTGCTTGTTGATCGCTATCATCGTATCCTTGTCCTGATTGTAAAATTCTTCTATAAATTTCATCTTGCGGATCCATAAAATGGACATCACAAGTAGCAACTACTAGCTTTTCAAGTTTTTCACCAATTTCAATTATTTTTCTATTGAAGTTTTTCAAATCTTCATCAGATTCTACTTTACCTTCTCTTACTAAATGCTCATTGTTTCCAATTGGTTGTATTTCTAAATAATCATAGTCTTTTGCTATATTTAAGACATCTTCATCAGGTCTTCCTTCTAAAATAGCTGAATATAATTCTCCAACTTCACAAGCGCTTCCTAAAATAAGGCCTTCTGAATATTGCTTATATATAGATTTAAGTATTAAAGGATGTTTATAAAAATAATTCAAATTAGAAATTGAAATTAATTTATATAAATTCTTTAATCCAACATAATTCTTTGCAATTATTATTGCATGATAGCTTTTAAGTTTTCTGAAATTTGCCTTTCCATCACTTAATTCATCTATCTCATGAAGCATAGTAACTTTATTTTCTTCAAGTTCTTCACACATTTTATTAAATACTTGAACAGTAGTATTAACATCATCTAAAGCTCTATGAGCATTTTCAACTTTTATTCCTAATTTCTCTGCAATTATTCCTAACTTGTATTTTGTAAAATCAGGATATAACACTTTAGCTAATGCTAATGTATCTAAATAAGTATTTTTGAATGGTATGTTTCTTTGTTCACAAGCATATCTAATAAATGATGTATCAAAGTTAGCATTATGTGCAACTAAGACACTATCCCCAAAAAACTCAAGGATCTTTGGTAATATCTCATCAATTGTTGGAGCATCTTTTACCATGTCATCTGTTATATGAGTAATCTCTTGAACTTCATCTGGTATATGTCTTAATGGATTTACAAAAGATTCAAATTGATCTATTATTTCACCATTTTTTACTTTCATTATTCCAACTTCAGTAATAGAGTCTGTTCTAAATGAAGTTCCTGTGGTCTCTAAATCAAATACACAATATGTTGAGTCTTTAAGAGATTGATTCATTTTCACATTGGTCATTACTTCGCTTTTATCATTAACAATATATGCTTCTACACCATATATTATTTTTATTCCATTAGCTTTATCTCCTAAATCTTGTAAAAGATGATGTGCTTCTGGAAATGATTGTACTACACCATGATCAGTAATAGCGATACTCTTCCAGCCCCATTTAATTGCTCTATTAATTAAATCTTGAGCTGGTGTAATACCATCCATTTGAGACATATTAGTATGCATATGAAGTTCAACTCTTTTAGTTTCTGCTTGATCCTCTCTTTTAACTTTTTTAAGAGGTTCTCCCTCAACAATAGTATTAGCAAGAAGTGTTACTTCATGGGCAAAATTATCAAATCCAGATTTGCCTCCAATTTTTACTCCTGCGCCTGGATATAATCTTTTTGAAACATCTTTCTTTTGTTCAGGTGTGACAAAGCATTTACATGTAATAGAATTTGTTCCATCATAAACATCAAAAGAAAGTAAAAACTTTCCTGTTTTCTTTAATTCCATTTCATCGTGAACATTACATATTTCACCATTTATTTGGATTTGAGCTTCTTCTGCACCAATATCATTAATCTTTATTAAGGGTTGTGTAATTTTAGAATTTCTTCCATATATTAAAGTTGGATCAACTTCTTTTTCAGGGGCAGCTTTTGGTTCACTTTCTGTCTCAGGCTTAATCTCAACTTTTGGTTTGCTCTCAACTTTAGCAGCCTCTTTATTAGCAGGCGAAGCATTTCCATTGGTCTTAGGTGAAGGATTCTTTTTAAATCCAGAATTACCATTATATTCTTTATTCATCTTTACTGCTTCTTTAGCTTTAGCTTCACTGGCAGCTTGTGCAGAAACTTTATATGCTTCTTCTATTATTCTTTGTTTCTCTTTATTAAAATCAATATTTAAGCTACTTCCTTCTTGATGATTAAAAGTAACTTTGCATTTAAAATTATAAATATCTAAAACAATATCAGCTATTAATTTATCTATTTTTTGTTGCTTTAATAAATCAATTCCATTATTGATTAAAAATACTTTTAATTCATTATTTACTAATTCACATTTACTAGAATCAATTAAACCATTAATAATAGGATGATTCTTAGAAGCAATTGCAATTATCTTCTTAAAATCATCCTTTATTTTATTTTCTATATTGTTATTTCCATTTAAGTTATCGTCTGTATTATTTAAAGGATTTAATTTGATAGTTACATCTTCAATTTTAAATCGGTTTTTCAAAAAACTAGTAAAAGTAGCTAATTCTTCACTCGTTATATTGCTGTTCGTTATTAAGCAAATTTCTAATTTGTTAGATTTTCTATAAAAATTAACTTTCTCAATGCGTGATTCAGCAAGACTTTCACTCATTTGTTCAAAGTCTGCAAAAACCGCTTTTACTTGTTTAAACTCTTCCAATTGTATGCCCCTATAAATTAAATCTTATAAATAATTAAATTAAACCATTAAATTGTTATATATTTACAATTTAAATCATTAAAAACAACATGTATGCAAAAGGTGTAATAAATAGTAAACTATCTAGTCTATCTAATAATCCACCATGTCCTGGTAAAAGATTTGAAAAATCTTTTATTCCACAATATCTCTTTATTGCAGATGCTGCAATATCTCCAACTTGTCCTATTATAGCTAGAATAATTGATATTATTAATATTTGCCAATAGCTAATAGTTAAATTAAATATTAAATTAACTATTAATATAAATACTAGAGAGAATCCTATTGATCCAAATATTCCTGCTATTGCACCTTCAACTGTTTTCTTTGGAGAAATAGGTGTTAGTTTATGTTTGCCAAATTTACATCCAATTATATATGCTAAGCCATCTGATCCCCACGATGTAGCAAATAATAAGCCACAATATATTCTATGGATTAAAGCTGGTGTACCCCCTCTAATTAAAGAAACAAATAACATACTTAGTGGTATATAAAGAATTCCAAATAGTGTTGTCATAACATCTATTATATTTTTCTTTCCTTCGGTTATTATTACTTCCAAAGATAAAATGAAAATAATTAAAGGAATCATAAATACCAATAGTTTAAATCCTATTTCTTCTTTAATTAAATGTGTCAGTCCTATCAGCGCACAGCATGCATAGCTAATCCATGCGGTAGGATTCGCTTTTTCTGTGGATTTAAAACAATGCAAATACTCATGCATCATACAAATAGCAACTAGTGCAAGGGCAACATCCATTACATAGTTGTTAGAAAAAACAAAAACTACAAAAACTAATGGTAGACCAACTAATGTTGTTAAGTATCTTTTTAATGTTTTTGTTTTGCTTTTCTCATTGTTTTCTTCGGTTTTCTTTTTCTTTGCCAACCTTCTTCTTTCCTTTCAAGAAAATTATTTACCTTTTCTTCTTTTACGACTTGAATACTCTTTTATGCAATAATCTATATCTTCTTCAGTAAAATCAGGCCAATATTTATCCATGAATAAAAATTCACTATACGTGATTTCCCATGGTAAAAAGTTGCTAGTTCTAAGCTCACCACTAGTTCTTACAACTAAATCCGGATCTTTCTTTCCAGCTGTATCTAATGAATTAGTAATTAATTCTTCATTTATATCTTCAATATCAATTTCGCCATTTTTTACTCTTGAAGCAATTTTTTGAGTTGCACGAGTTAGTTCATCTCTTCCACCATAATTAAACGCAATCATAAAATCAAGACCTTTATTATTTTTGGTCTTTTCTTCAATTTGTTCGATTTTTTCTAAAAGTTTAGGATTAAGATTATCTCTTCTTCCAATAACTTCAATTCTAACATCAGAATCTAATTTCTTTATAAATTTATCTAAAGCTGAATTTAGAAGAAACATTAAATAATCAACTTCTTCTTTAGCTCTATTCCAGTTTTCAGTTGAAAAAGCATATACTGTTAAATATTCTAATCCAATTTTATTACAATATCTAACTATGTTTTCTAAAACTTCTTCACCTTTTTTATGACCTAGTTTTTTCTCTAATCCATGTTCAACTGCCCATCTTCTGTTTCCATCCATTATAATAGCTATATGAGCTGGTTTATTAACTATTTCTTCCATACTTCCCCTTTTCTTCTAAAAATTAGACAGTCATAATTTCTGATTCTTTTTTCTCTGTTAAATCATCAATTTGAGAAACAAAATTATCAGTAGCTTTTTGAATTTTATCTTCTAAAGATCTTTCTTCATCTTCAGTAATTTCACTAGCCTTTAAAGCTGCTTTAGCTTCGTCCATATAGTCTCTTCTTACATTTCTTATAGCAACTTTTGCTTCTTCTGCCATTTTATTTATATCTTTAGCAAGTTCTTTTCTTCTATCTTCAGTTAATTCTGGAAAAGATAGTCTAATTACATTTCCATCATTCATTGGATTAATTCCAATATCAGCTTTTTCTATTTCTTTAGTAATAGTTGATAATAAACTTTTATCCCATGGTTGGATAACTATTAATCTTGGTTCAGGAACAGAAATAGAAGCCACTTGATTTAGTGGTGTAGGTTGTCCATAATATTCAACATTAATTCTATTTAAAATAGTTGGATTAGCCCTTCCTGCTCTTACCTCTGAAAATTTTTGTTTTAAATTATCAAGAACTTTTTCCATATCTTGATTAAGACTTTGCTCTTCCATAATTCCTCCTTAATTTACACAAGTTCCTATTGATTCACCATTAACGGCTTTTATAATATTATCTGTATCTTTCATAGCAAATACTACAAGTGGCATCTTGTTTTCTTTACAAAAAGCTACAGCAGTTAAATCCATTACTTTAAGATTTTTATCTATAATTTCTTGATAAGAAATCTTATCATATTTTATAGCATCTTTATTTGTTTTAGGATCATCAGAATATATTCCATCTGTTGTTTTAGCAACTAATAAACAATCTGCTCCAATTTCAACAGATCTTAAAGCTGCTGCAGTATCAGTTGAAAAATAAGGATGTCCAGTACCACCAGCAAAAATAACAATTTTTCCATTATCTAAATGATTTAGAGCTTTTCTCAAAACAACAGGTTCTGCAATTTGTTTCATTTCTATAGAAGTTTGAACTATAGTTTCAATTCCTCTTTTCTCTAAAGCATCTTGAAGGGCTAAACTATTCATTGTAGTTGCAAGCATTCCCATATAATCAGCATTATACTTAACCATATTAGGACCATATTTGCCTCTCCAGAAGTTTCCTCCTCCAACAACTATAGCAATTTCAACTCCTAAATCGTAAACTTTTTTAATAGAATCGCAAACACTTTCAAGTACATTTTGATCTATTCCAAATCCTTCATCACCAGAAAGTGCCTCACCACTTAGTTTTAATAATATTCTTTTATACAATTTAGTTCCTCCTAAACTTATGTAAATATATAAAATCTATTTAATTCTATCATAAATTTAGGTAGATATAAATAGAAAATTAAATAAAAAAAGCAAAAAAGACCAAGCACCGAAGTGCCTAGTCTTTAATATATACAAATTAAATTAAAAATTAGTTATTTTTCTTAGATAATGCAAAAGCAGTTAATCCAACAATAACAGCAACAGCGCCAACGCCAGCAATGATATAAGTATCAAATTCACCAGTTTGTGGAACTGTAGTTGTATTTACTACAGGAGCTGTATTCTCTGGAACTGTAGGAACAGCTGTTGAATTATTAGCAACAGTATTAAATGTTATTGTTTGTGATGCTAAAGCACTTCCCTTTGCAATAAATAAAACTAACATCATAAAAATAATTGTACTTAAAGCTAAACTTTTTTTACTCATCTTTTGAACTCTCCACATATCAAAATTTTAAATCTTATTTATGTAATTATCTGCTATATCTTTTAGCATTTACAAAAGAAAATGCACCAATAGCTACAACAACTACAGCAATACCAGCTATAATATATGTATCATATTCACCAGTTTGTGGAACTTTAGTAGTAGTATTTGTTGTTGTGTTTACAACTGGAGCTGGAGTAACTTGGTTATCCTTTGCTACATTTCCGTTTAAATTAACAGCAGTATTTGCAGTTGCATTTGTAACAGCATTGTTTCCAGTTGGTATAGTTTGCATAGAAACTGTTCCACTAGCAAATACGCCTTTAGTAAATATAGTTAAAGCGATAGCAATAACGATTAAAGATAAAATAACGTTTCTTTTTAATTTTTCCATTTTTATGTCTCCTCTTTTAATAATCTGAAATTCTTTAAGAATCTCTGTAACTCTCTTATATTAGCTATTTTACCTCTATTTGGCAAATATGTCAATGTTTTTTTGCTAAAAAAAGGCATTTTTTCATTACATTTTTGTCATATTTAGGACATTTGAAGGTAATTTTCCTATTTTTTTCCATTTAAACATTAAATTTAAAATCAACTATATCTCCGTCTTTCATTATATAATCTTTGCCTTCCATACGAACTAAACCTTGCTCTTTTACTTTTGCCATTGAACCAAATTTCACAAGATCATCATATGAAACGATTTCAGCCTTTATAAATCCTCTTTCGAAGTCGCTGTGTATCTTTCCGGCTGCTTGAGGAGCTTTTGTACCTTTATTTATTGTCCATGCTCTTGTCTCTTTCTTACCAGCTGTTAAATAACTCATTAATCCTAATAAATCATAACTAGCTTTTATTACTACATCTAATCCTGATTCATCTAATCCTAAAGCTTCAAGCATTTCCTTTTTATCTTCTTCATTATCCAATTTAGATAAGTCTTCTTCTATCTTAGCTGATAATTTAATACAGCCAGCTCCTTCAGATGCAGCTAGTTCTTTTACTTGTTTAACATATTCATTGTCTTCTCCACCAACTTCATCTTCTCCGATATTCGCAACATAAAGAATTGGTTTTGAGGTTAATAAAAATGCATCCTTGGTTAATTCTATTTCTTCTTCTGTTAATTTACATGTTCTAGCAGGTTTTCCATCCTCTAAAACTGTTCTAATTTTCTTAAAAGCATCTTCTTCTGCTAAATATTTTTTATCACCTTTTGCATTTTTAGCAGCTCTATCTATTCTTTTATTAACAGTATCTAAATCAGCTAAAACTAGTTCTACATTTATTGTATCTATATCTCTTAATGGATCTATAGAGCCATCAACATGAACTATATTAGGATCTTCAAAACAACGCACAACCTCTAATATGGCATCTGTTTCTCTAATATGAGATAAAAACTTATTACCTAATCCTTCTCCTTTACTAGCACCTTTTACAAGTCCTGCAATATCAACAAATTCTACAACAGCAGGAGTAATCTTATCTGAATCAAACATTTTTGCAAGTACATTTAATCTTTCATCTGGTACTGCAACTACACCTACATTTGGCTCAATAGTACAGAAAGGATAGTTTGCACATTCTGCTCCAGCATTTGTTATCGAATTAAATAAAGTGCTCTTACCAACATTTGGTAATCCCACAATTCCCATCTTCATATCTATTTTTCTCCTTATATTAATTATTTTCTATATTACAGCTTAAAAGCCCAATCCATTGTAACACATGGATGGGCTTTTTTCTAGTATTTTAACTGAAAAATCCTCTCTTCTTAACTGGAGGTTGTTCGTTCATTGTTTGTGCAAGTTTCATAAATAATTCTCTTTGTTCCTTGGTTAGTCTTTTAGGAGTTTGAACTTTAACTGTAAAAATTAAATCTCCCATTGTTGTTGTAGAATTAATTTTCTTGAAACCTTGTCCTTTAATAACAAATTCTTGCTCACTTTGAGTTCCTGATGGAATCTCATAATCTGCTTTTTCTCCGGTAACTAGTGGAATTTTTAGGTTGGCACCTAAAGTTGCTTGTGTAATAGTAATTGGTATATTAACTCTAACATTTAGACTATCACGAGTAAATATACTGCTTTTCTTTACTTTTACATCAACATAGATATCTCCATTTGGTCCACCATTTACTCCAGGCTCACCTTTCCCTCTAAGAATTAAAGTTTGACCATCATTTACACCTGCTGGTACTTCAACCTTAATAATAGGATTCTTTCTAACAGTTCCTTTTCCTTTACACTTATCACATGGATGAGGAATAACTTTTCCTGTACCACGACAATTTTCGCAAGGAACAGTAGATTGAAAAGTTGCAAATCCACCTAAGCTTTGGATTTTTTTAACTTTTCCAGCGCCATGACAAACAGAGCATGTTTCGACTTTGGTTCCCTTTTCAGCACCAGAACCACCACAAACATCGCAAGTTTCATTTTTTACTATATTAAATTCTTTAACACAACCAGTAAATGATTCTTCAAATGAAATAGTTATACTTGCGCGTAAATCATTTCCTTTTCTAGGGCTATCACTTCTAGCAGTTGAACTTCTTGAAGCTCTGCCACCACCTCCGAAAAATGAGCTAAAGAAGTCATCTACTATATCATCAAATCCACCAGAATAGGTATATGTTCCTCCATTAAAGCCACCAAATCCTGAACCGCCGCCAAAACCAGCAGGGCCTTCTGCAGATCCAAATTGATCATAGTTCTTTCTTTTTTGGGTATCGCCTAAAACATTATAAGCTTCACCAACTTCTTTAAATTTTTCTTCGGCTTCTTTTCTATTATCAGGGTTAGCATCAGGATGCCATTTTTTTGCGAGTTTCCTGTATGCTTTCTTTATTTCGTCTTCGCTGGCATCCTTACTAACGCCAAGAATTTCATAATAATCCTTTGCCATTTATTTGTCCTTTAATTATTTGTCTTCTTCTTCTGATTTAGCCTCTGTTGCTTCTGTTGAATCATCTGTATTAGCTTCTGCCTCTTCTTCAGCAGTTGATTCTTCAGCACTTGATGAATTATTTGCTTCAGCTGAAGCAGCTGATTGGCTATATAATTTTTCACTAATTGAGTAGAATACATTCTTTAAGCTATCAGCAGCTTTATTGATTTCATCAGGATCTTTTCCTTCTAATGCTTTATTTACTTTATCAATTTCAGCTTCTGCTTTAGATTTTTCTTCTTTACTAATCTTGTCACCTAATTCATCAATTGTTTTTTGGCAATTGTAAACTAAACTCTCTGCATTATTTCTAGCTTCGATTTCTTCTTTCTTCTTTTTGTCTTCTTGAGCATGTGCTTGTGCATCTTTAACAGCTTTATCAATTTCAGCATCTGTTAAGTTTGTAGAAGCTGTAATAGATACTTGTTGTTTATTTCCTGTAGCCATATCTTTTGCAGATACGTGTACGATACCATTAGCATCAATATCAAATGTAACTTCGATTTGTGGAATTCCACGTGGAGCTGGAGCAATTCCTGTTAATTGGAATCTTCCTAATGTTTTATTATCAGCTGCCATTTCTCTTTCACCTTGAAGAACATGTACTTCAACAGAAGTTTGTCCATCAGCTGCTGTAGAGAATACTTGTGATTTCTTTGTAGGAATTGTTGTATTTCTATCAATTAATTTTGTGAATACTCCACCATATGTTTCAATACCTAATGATAATGGGGTTACGTCTAATAGAACTAAGTCTTTAACATCTCCAGAAAGTACACCACCTTGGATAGCTGCACCAATAGCAACGCATTCATCTGGGTTGATTCCTTTATCTGGATCTTTTCCAGTAACTCTCTTAACCATTTCTTGTACGCATGGAACTCTTGTAGATCCACCAACTAATAATACTTTAGAAATGTCAGAAGCTTGTAATCCTGCATCTTTAAGAGCATTTTCAACTGGTATTCTTGTTTGTTCTACTAAATCATGAATTAATTCTTCAAATTTAGCTCTTGTTAAAGTTACATCTAAGTGTTTTGGTCCTGTGCTATCAGCTGTAATGAATGGTAAGTTAATTTGTGTTTGAGCAACACCACTTAATTCAATCTTAGCTTTTTCAGCTGCTTCTTTAAGTCTTTGCATTGCCATATTATCTTTAGATAGGTCAATTCCAGAATCTTTCTTGAATTCACTTACTAAATAATCCATGATTTTGTTATCAAAGTCATCACCACCTAAGTGTGTATTACCATTTGTAGCTAAAACTTCGAATACGCCATCACCAATATCAAGGATAGAAACATCAAATGTACCACCACCAAGGTCATAAACCATGATTTTTTCATCTGATTCTTCTTTGTCCATACCAAAAGCTAAAGCTGCTGCTGTTGGCTCATTGATAATTCTTAATACGTCAAGTCCAGCAATTTTACCAGCATCTTTTGTTGCTTGTCTTTGTGAATCATTGAAGTAAGCAGGAACTGTAATAACAGCTTGTTTAACTTCTTGTCCTAAATAACTTTCTGCATCTGCTTTTAATTTTTGTAATATAAAAGCACTGATTTCTTGTGGTGAGAAAGTATCTGCATCTATTTTTATTTTATCTGCAGTTCCCATTCTTCTCTTTATTGAAAGAATTGTATGATCTGGGTTTGTAACTGCTTGTCTTTTAGCGATTTGTCCAACTAATCTCTCTCCTTCTTTAGAAAAAGCAACAACAGATGGTGTTGTTCTGTTTCCTTCTGAGTTAGGGATTACAACTGGTTCGCCACCTTCCATAACTGCAACACAACTATTAGTTGTTCCTAAGTCAATTCCTATAATCTTTGACATAATTTATTTCCTCCTAAATTTAATTCTTACTTAAATAATCTTTTGTTTTGTAATTTGTAAATATATAAAAAATAAAAATTGATAACTAATTAATTTGCTACTATTACCATTGCATGTCTTAAAACTCTGTCGCCAATCATGTAGCCTTTTCTATATTCTTGTTGAACAATCTTTTCTCCAAGGTTTGGATCTTGTACCATACTAATTGCTTCATGTAAACTTGGATCAAATGGTTTTCCAACAGATTCAATTTCTGTTACTCCATTTTTCTTAAGAGTTTCTTTTAATTGTTCTAATACAAGAATAATTCCATTTTTATACTCTTGATCTTCTGTCTTGCTCTCTACAGCTTTTTCCAAATTATCAATAACAGGTAATATTTGAAGTATAACATCTCCCATTACTGAACTGTATAAGCCTTCTCTTTCTTTGTTAGAGCGTTTTTTAAAGTTTTCGAATTCAGCCATAAGTCTTTTGATTCTATCATCTTTTTCATCATTGTCTGCTTTTAGCTTGTCCAATGCATCTTTTAAATCCATTATCTTTTTTTCTGTCTCGTTTTCAGGTTCTTTCTCAATCTTCATATTTGGATTTTCTTCATTAACTTCATTAATATTTTCTTCTGACACTTTAATTCCTCTTTTCTTTTTGTTTTTTCTTTATCTTTTCGATTTCAGTACTATCTGCTATTTTTAATTCCTCTCCAACAACATTTTTTGGTACTGAAAGTTTCTTTATGTCTGCACCTTTATTTAGTTCTTGATTAATATATTTTAGAACAGATATTACTTTTGAGTAATCCATTCTTGTAGGTCCTATTATACCAATAGTTCCCATATCATTACCATTTACTTTATTTTTAAAAGTTACTATACTAATTCCATCTAAACCATTTGAAGAATCTCCAATATAAACATTAAAATCTTCTTCATTATTTAAGATTTCAGAAATAACATCTTGTTTATCTAATAACCCATAAAACTCTTTTGCTAAGTCATTTTGTTGAAATTCTGGATTATCTAAAGCTCTGTCAGCACCTTTAAGATAAAGCTTAGATTCTTGCATGATAGCTTTGTTAATCTGATCAATGATTGTTTTAATTACATTAATCTTAAGCATCATCTCATTCTTAATATATTGGTCTATTGGTATATCTATTTTAGATAAAGCTTTTCCTTTAAGTTTATTGTTGAATATCATGCTTATAGAATTTACTTGTTCTTGTGTTATATCTTCATCAAATTTTATTATTGTTTCTTTTATAACACCAGCTTCAGTAATAATTATAGCCATAAGCATACGTGAGCCTAATAATACAAACTTAAATTCTTGAATAATTTGCTTACTAGTGTCTGGTCCAATACTTACTGTTGTATAATGTGTAACTTCACTAATAGTACTTGTAGCAATTTGTGTTAAGTCTTCCATTTCAGAGATTGTACTTTCTAATCTAGAATTTATATATGAAATCTCTTTGAAATTAAGATCTTTTTCTTTTAACAAATTGTCTACATAAAATTGATAACCTTTAGTTGAAGGAATACGTCCACTAGAAGTATGTGTTTTCTCTAAAAAGCCTTCTTTTTCAAGTTCTGCCATCTCGTTTCTAACTGTGGCACTTGAGCAATCCAAATCATATTTATTTATCAAAGTGTTTGAACTTACAGGCTCTATTGTGTCTATGTATTCTACTACAATAGCTTTTAGTATTTGTTTTTTACGCTCATCTAAATCTATCTTAATTAATCCTTTGGTATTCTCTTTTTTCAATATTTCACCTCACTTGAGTAATTAAGTAATTTAGCACTCTTTTATCATGATTGCTAACAAGCATATCTTATATCTCATTTTAGCAATTGTCAATAGAGTTTGCTAATTATTTTAAAAATATTTTTATACATCTTTAATCTCATGTAAATAATCATTTAAAGCATACAAAAAGAGACTAACAAAAGTTAGTCTCTTAATATTTACTAAAAAATCGATTTAAAAATTACCAAACTATATAAACTATTCCTGTAGCAATAGTTAGAACAGTATAAAGGATTGAAACTATTAATGTATTTCTAAAAGCTGCTCCTTTTTTAGTTCTTCCTTTATTCTTATCGAAAAATTTATTATATTGAGAATTCTCATATGTATCTTCTGCTGAATTCTCGCTCTCTTTAGCTTGGAAAGTTACTATTAAGATTAATATAGCACTTACAGCTAAATATATACCAACTAATACTTTCTTAAAAATATCCATCTTCTTCTCTATTGTCCTTTCAAACTATTTAACGAAAGCAATTCTAACACAATTTTTACTAAAAAGCAATAATTGTTTAAAGATTGATTTCTTCAAATCTCTTATATGAGTTATAGGTCTCATCATCAAGACCTCTTACTTGTAATTTATAAAGACTAATTAATTGTTGTCTTTGAACTGGTGTCATCTCTTCTTCAGTTATTAATCCTGCTTCAAATCTCTTTTGCAAATTTAATAATTCAATATTGGATTCATCCATAATTTGCTAACCCCACTTTTCTTAAAAATAACACATATTTATTATACAGCTATTTACTCTAAAAGTCAAATTATGTTAAGTTCTTTTTCTTCTAATTACATATCCTTCTTTGCATTCTATTGGTAAATGCATTTTTACTGCTTGACCGATTTTTCCTGGATTAATAGTTTCTATTTCTTCTCCAGA
>OCVV012824348.1_pt1 | contig 57902 bp, 65 predicted proteins | sample 1539721 | NCBI WGS metagenome assembly OCVV01 (sample SAMN02144230, study PRJEB22623) | gut metagenome | biome: sheep rumen | host: Ovis aries | place: New Zealand
GAAGCTCTCCCAATCGCCAAGGTCGAGCATCTCGAATACCTTCGCTCTGCCTTCAGGCGTGATGTTGCCAGTTTCGGGATCGTTAAACAGACCGCCGTTGAGCAGTTCAACAACCTTCTGTCTTCTCTGAGCCAGGGTGTCGCTGCTTTCGGGTTCGCTCTCAACGAATACATCAAAACTGGTAAGGTCACTTCCAACGAATTGTTCGATCTCAAACTCATTGTTGCGACCAATTTCTTTCACCATTCGTGGATACGTCACATTGTTATGGTATAGGTTGAGCCACTTCTTACCGACCCTGATAAGACATTGCTTAATGTTTTCTGCCTCAAGGCCAATTCTTGTATCGTCCTGTTCAGCAAGACCTGCGATGGCAACACCGCTGGTTACCTGAGACGGAACCGTAGACTGCTTTGCGAGCTGAGATACACCGCTATAACGGTCAAAAGCATTCAGCAGGTTCTGCTCTTCTCGATTCAGGTCATCAGGCAGTGAATCCATAGACATAAATCTTGGAGCCGAAGCACCACGCCTATACACCACGAGTGAACCTGGTTCGATACCATTATCGAGCAGATAATCCTCATCGATCAGTGAGCCTTCCTCTGCAGTTAGAACACCGATGGTCACTCGGTTGATGTAGTCCTGGATTCTGTTCTTGACGGAGTTGTATCTAATCTGCAGCGGGATCATCCGCTCAACCACGGAAGTACCGAAGAACCCATCCGTCTTCAGCGCCTGCTGAACATCGAACGGAAGCATATACTCGCCGTTATCTCCATAGGTATCGGGAAGCGTTCCATAGTAGAACAGTTTTTCATCACTGCAGATGATGAGCCGCCCTGCCGGATATTTCGCAGACGGCATCTCCCACTCCTCATACACCTTTACGGAATTCCGCACGGTGACAGTGGTCAAAAGATATCCGCTCGACCGTCCAGTAATGGACGAACCATAAGCCTTATTATCAGAGGACATGATCTTGTAGGTTTCGTGTTCCTTACCTTGTACGACCACACCCCACTTTTCAAATACTTCTTCTGGTGACATCAGTACCACATGCATAATCCGCTTCTGCAGTCTGCATGGAAGCGAGACATTCTCCGGGAAGATTTCAAACGGGGAGTGAACGGTTGTCACGACATCCCCTTCATGAATCTTATGGATTACTCGCCTCTCGTTGTCACCAAGAAGACGCTTCTCATATTCTTTGATGGGAGAGGCTTCCTCTTCCTCATAGTCCATATCACGGACTTCAAAACCAACTGTTCTTCCAGCAGAGGTATCCCATACCGTCTTGAACACTGCCGTTCCCGTAATGCCTGCAGTGAATGTCGCTTCCTGCTGCAGTTCACTCATACCAAGTCTGTTCCTGGTACTGGACAGAACTTTATTGCCGATCTTGGCTGCAGTTCTGTCTTCACTGCTTGCGCTTGCTGGCCGATTCTTGAGGTTGTTCTTCCTCTTCGAAAGGATAGCAAAACGTGTTTCAACAGATGGTGCGATCTCATTAAAGGCATTGCGTTCTTCCCAATCGTTTAATGGCAGTACTTCTTCAATGTCATTCTTGTATGCGTCAATTCTTGTGAACTGATCTCCATTGAAGAAATTGATGTTGAGACGCATTTGTAATTCAATTGGGTTTCTCTGCGTTCTTCTCTCCTCGTATTTCTGCTTGATATCAGCAATGACTTCGGATTCGAACTGCTTTCTTACGTCTTCACGAACAGTTTCATCCAGTAAGGCGACCTCTGCGGGATTGCTTGACTCACTGCCGAAGAATGATTTCATCAATTCTTTGGCCTTCTCCATTCCCCACATAGATCATCACTCCTGTTCTTCAACTATCTGTACTCGCTTCTCTTTTTCCTGGCGTTTCTTGAGAGGCGTTGAGTATTCTCTGTGCTTACCTTCTTCGGTAAACTTATAGTCTGCATAGTCTCTCGATGCGAGAAGTCCCGTTAAATATCTTCGCTCCTTTGCATTCATGCAGACATTGATGATGAGACAGATGCAAAGGGCGACATTACTAATCGCCAAGAACAGCATCTGCGTGTTCCTTCTTACACTTCTTGCTATGCTGTGCGTACTGTGCAGGACTCATCTCAGCCTTATCAAAGGTCTGGCCGCAGTATTTGCAGGTATAGAACTCCTTGCCAGGTTCAGGTGCGATACGGACTCGCTTCTGCTTCGGCTTTTCTTCTGCAGGCTCTGTCTCTTCGACTTCATTCGCTACTACCTCATCGACCGCTTCCTCGATAGGTTCTTCCGTTACGGGTTCCTGCTTGGGTTCTTCGGCAGCAACCTTTGCTTCCGCAGCACGCTTCAGTTTGATCTGTCTCTGCATCTCACTGCTGAAGGCGCTATACAGGTCTTTCGTGTGATCCTCGCAGAGCAGCAGCAGAGGTCTGTTTACACGGGTGCACACCTGATATGTAGCAAAGCATCTGCAGGTTGGAACCTCACATCTGCTTCTCCGTGTGTAGGGGGCCAGCATCAATTTCTCCATCGTTAATATCTCCTTCTCTTGTGTCTTGCCATGTGGAACATCTTCTCTTTATGCTTCTGCATAAGAGTGCGTTCATCCACCTTCTTTTCCTGACTCTTCTCCGCATGTCTGGAGATGAGCATATAGCCCACACAGTCGTATGGGTTATCTATATCCGAAAGGTCTGCGACCTTTTCAGGGTCTCTTGGATCGTTGACGAGCTGAGGCAGAATGCTGATAAGGTACTCGCAGGTGCTGAATATCTGCAGTTTGGCGTATATTCTCTCGCCGCCGTCAGGTGTTCTCTCAGTGATGGGCTTTAGATATTCGTGCATCGTGGCTTTGCGCAGAACTCTGTCCGTTATCGCCGGGATGAAAGTCTCGTGCAAACCGCCTGCCTCATAAAAGTCGATAAGGTTCTTGTTCTCCTTATCTCTATGTGATCCATGCCAGGCATCGAGTCCTGCAACGATATAGTCGAGATGCTCTTTCTTCATCCGCTTCTCGTCCTCATCGTAGTAGAACAAGGAGTTATTGAACTCTCTTGCCTGCTCGTCATACAGGAGCTGAGGCTCTTCCCGCCACCTGCTCATCTCATAGTAGATGTAGACAATGCCATCATCGGATATTGCCGCCTTATACCACGCATACGGGTCATTGTATCCGTTATCCACACCACCGATACGCCTCCAATGCTTGGGTATTGCGAACGGTTCGCAGACGTGGATGTCGTAAGAAAATTCCGGGAATGACACGTTATCGCCTGCAAGCAGCGCTTCTTCCTCGGTTCTTGGGTACTCTTGCTGTACTTTGTCACCCATAGCCATACTGGTCTTGCGATACCACTCCTCAGTACGGCTTGGGTCGGCAAAGCAGTTCAGGAAGATTTTATGGAAACCTTTAGAGTTAGCGTTTTTCCAAACGCTTTCAAAGAAACTCCCACGATAATTGGTGGAAAGTCCTACGAACTTACCGCTTTCAGGTCTGTTGATGGTAGGATAGGCGGCGTTGAAAATCTCACTCGCCCACGGGTGGAACGCCCACTCGTCAAAGAACACAATATCGCCCGTCAAAGAACGGCCCGATCCTTCCGTACAAGCCTGCGCCTTGATGGACGCTACTTCCTTGCTCTCATCGCCATACCTGATCTCTATGGATAATGCGGTCTTTATCCAGTACAAACCGCCATATTGGACGCTGGATGACCGCTTTAATTCCTTATATTTCTCATTGCTGATAATGAGCCACTCTGGTAAATGTCTTAAAACAAAGTCACATCGGTTGATAAGTTCCTTGGACTTTGTTTCCGTTTCAGAAAGGATAAGAGCCGTATATCCACCCCATCTGATGCACATATGGATGATGTAGCAGACGATAAGCCACGTAAAACCTATCTGTCGTGCCTTCAGGATGATGTTGAGCTTGTTCTCTTCGATCTCGTGAAGCGCTCTTATCTGCTCCGGCCAGAGGTTAAACGGGATAACAGGCTCATTCGGGTTAGCCTTATTCTCTATCTTGCAGTAGTTTTGGATGAAATATTCACTTGTGCAGTCGCTGATAATATATCTACGCTCTTCCTGCAGCGCCGCATATATGGCTGCATTCTCTTCCTGTGTTGTCATAACAGGTCTTTCCACCTCATATTCCCCATACTCCTTATCTTGTAGTTGCCGAACATCTCTTTTAAGGTGGGGTTTGATACCACGCCCTTGCTCGCAACCCAAGGATTCATGTAGTACTGGGTCTTCTTGCTGTTCTTTCCCTTGTATATGATGTCTTTATCGATGAGTTTGTTGATTGCTTCCGCAGCAGTCCTCCTCGATAATCCGCTCATTTCCACGATCTCAGCAAAACCGATCTCTCTGCCGTTTGGATAACGGATAAGTCCGCTCTCATACGAGACGTAGTACTGCAACTGAAAAAGAACCGCCTTCTCGTAAGAGGTCAGTTCCTTCGCAAGCAAGCGCCCTTCGTCATCGTCCAGCTTCACGAACGTTCTGCCTTTCAAATCGCTTGAGTATTTTCTGTTCAAATAATTGATGGATTCCTTGCGGATGATGCGGTCTCCGTCATTCATACCGCCAACGACCTCGCCAGTCGCTTTATCGATCAGTATTCGCTCCATTTTTCACCTTCCTCGTGCCTTTTGGGGAGGTTTTGCCCTCCCCCTGCGGCACTCTTCTTGAGGAGGTAATAAATGCATCCCTACTGCACAGCCTAACAATATCCTCTTTCCCTCTCATTTTTAAGTCGTTCTACTGGTATTTATTCCCATAAAACTCCTTTTTTATGCAAAAAATTTATATTTTTTCCGCTTCCTTCTCTTCTACGACCTCAAATTCAGCATCGTTGCCTCGCTGCATCCGCTCTACTACCCTCTGCATTACACCTGCAGTGTCAGCTACACTCGGTATGTCCCCTCCAAAATACATGTTTACAGTAGCATTCTGGTCTGCATTCTGCCCCAGGATCATCTGACATTTGTCGTGCAGAATACCGTAGATCGTTGCCGCCTGAGCCGCACTTACTTGCTCGATCTTCTCCTCGATTACATTCAGCGCTTTCTTCTGTATCCGTACATTCTGCTCGATAAGTCCCGGCAACGCTTCCTTCCATATGACCTGGTACGCTTCCTTGTCCTTCTTCGTTAAACTGCCCATTTTTACCTCCATCTATTCCTAAAATACGTCTTAAAATACCATTTCAAGTATACGTGGTATACTCCAAACCCCCTTTCGAGTATACGTGGTATACTCATCTTCAAGTCTCAAACCCGTTGATTTCACTGGCTTAGAACCTGATTTTGGGCACTTCTATCCCTCTTATATTCTTATTCGCTTCGTAACTCGTACATCCTTACCCTCTTTTCTACCTCGATCCCAGCCTCCCTTCTACCACTGCAATTACCATATATTGGATGCTTTAGGGGGAACATATATTCAGCGGGTGGAGGACCTATGCGGCGCCGGGTCCCGGGCGAAAAAAACCTCCATACCCCCGGGTCGATCATTTTCCTACATCTTATACACTGCGTGAGGGCTGCACGGTGGGCGGTGGCTGCGTGGACCGTGGGGAAACTCTGGAGCGATGGGGGGGGGAGTAAAAGTTTCGGTGACCATATCCCACACCCACACACACCAACCACAATATCCTGTGTTTGATACCCGTTCCGTAAATGTTTCTGTTCCACTGCACACCACACACTACACCACTACCCCAGTGATTGCAAGGGTTTGCAGTACTTTTCCCTGAATCTATTCCTTATCGTTTAATTTTGGGAACAGATAGAATCTATGGTCGTTCCTGGAATATGCCTTAAAGATTTCAATTCCCCCTTTTTTACACCCTGCCTTGTAGAACTTCCTTTTTAAACACGGCAACGGCTGCGAGTCACAGGCGATTCCTTCCCCACCATTTACCCGAATTTACACACACGAATGTAAAAAGGAAAAAAGCGAATCAGAGACAGTGGCAGGAATTACAGAATGCATTGTAATTTCAACGGTCAGAAGGAACGGAAAATTACAGAACGGAATGTAAAACCTGGAGCGGACGACAGGTGAAATCCACATATAAGAATGTAAAAGCGAAAACGGACACGAAAAAGAATTACAGAAACAATCGTAAAAATACTTGCGTTTTCAAAAGTACAGGTGTACCCTATAGGTGCAGGGGTTAAGAAAACAAAAGCAACTGCAAAACAGAAAACAAAAGCAACGATACAGAAAAGGAAGGTAAAGAAAATGAGAAAAGACAGAATGAAGGAGATCAGAGTAAAAGAATCTCGTGGCGTTCAGTCCTACCACGGGCACAACTTCCATAGCGAATCCTACGCAATGGAAGGGTTTACGAAAAATTACTACTACACAAGCGATAGAAAAATTGAACTAACTGCCGACTATCAGAGAATCGACGGCAAGGCAATGAAGGGCTACGGTTTCGAGATTGAAACGGAATCCTTCGAAGGTATGGGCACAGATGTATTAGCGGAAGTATACGAACGAGTTATTTTCCCGATGTTCCCCAACGGATTATTCAAAATGCAAACAGACGCAAGCCTTGGCGGTGGAATCGCAACAGGCAGCGCCGAATGCATTACGCAGGTTATGACAAAAGAGGCAGTACGCAACAGCTACCCTGCATTCAAGGCTATGTTCGATAAGTATTTTAAGGCGTTTCACATTTCCGCTGCCAAAACTGGAAACTGCGGAATGCATATAAACATTAGCAACGCCTGTTTCGGCAACACAGAGAAGGCGCAGGAAACGGCAATTAGAAAACTGCACTACATTGTAAACAAGCACTTTAATACGATCTGTGCACTTGTTAGACGGAATCCCAACCGGACGGACTATTGCCGCCAGATGGAGTACAGAGATATTAGGACTCGTGCAATCGAATCGATCCCCGTTGGACACCGCATTTGTTTCAACTGGGACCACTACAAAAGCGGACGGATCGAATTAAGAATCGTGGGCGGTCAAAAGAATTTCGCAACGTTCCGCAACACTGTCGAATCTGTGTTCCACCTTGTGGACAGAGTAAAGGATATCTCGTGGAAGGATTGCGATTCTTTAGTGAAGGTGTTCGAAGGTTGCAATAACTATGTATACGACAGATTAAGACTTGTTAACGAAGAAGGTTATTTGAGCAATGCGGATTTAAACGCAATCGAATCCACCGTAAAAACGGTCGAGTACCTGTAAAAGTACGGGGACTATAAGTCCCCCGCTTTTACAAGGGCATTTGTAAAAACAAGCGAAACAAGCGCCAGGAATTACAAGTGCCTTTGTAAAAGTGATGGACGGCAAAAGCCGAAAACCACTGAAAGTTACAACAGCCAATGTAAAAAGCAAAGGAAGGTAAAAGCAATGTTAAGAAAAAAGTTTGCAGCAATCGCAGCAGTCGCAACCCTGCTACTTAACGGCACGATCTACCCTGCGGTGGGGATCATAACCAAGGTGGATTACGAGACAGACACGGTAATAGTACAGAGGGCAAGCGGTTTTGAATACACCTTTGAAGGTGTGGAAGATTTAGTCGAAGGCGATGTAATGGCCCTGCTGATGTACAACGACGGAGACCCCCGAACGATAGCCGATGATGAAGTAATCAGTGCACGGTATAGCGGATTTATCGCAAGCGAAATCCAGGAAGTCGGAAGATAATACCCCGAAATTGTGGGGACGAAAGTCCCCCATTTTTACAAAGCCCCGTGTAAAAACCGGATGAAGGATACACGGAAAATTACACGGAGTTTTGTAAAAGTGCAAAGCAAAGGCACTGACAATTACATACCGCAACGTAAAAGCAAAGGAAGGTAACACAATGGCAAACTACAGATTGAACGAAGAGAAACACGGCGTCGAAATCTTTTTCGACAGCAAGCCTGCAGAAGAGATCAGAAACAGAATGAAGGCTGCGGGATTCAGATGGGGCAAGGGCTACTGGTACGCAAAGCAGAACGCCGAACGAATCGCACTTGCCGAAGAACTTACGAGCGGAAACAAGACGGAGAACGCACCGAAGACGGAGCGCAAGCCCGAAGAGAAGAAGAATAAGTACGGAATCAAGGTCGGTGATGTTTTCGGGATGAGCTGGGGATATGACGAGACCCACAACAGTTATTTTCAGGTGATTGCCTTGGTTGGTAAGGAGTCCGTAAAGGTTAGAGAGATCAACCCACGAACCGTAAGTTGTGAAGCGTGCGGACCGATGGCAGAAGACAGAGTAATTGAAATCACGAACGAAATCCTGCCGCCTTCTCCCTACAGCGTATTCATTAAGGATAACGAGCACGGAGACTTGAAGCGAGTGCAGCAGGACACAAGTTGGAACGGGAAGACCGAAACATATATAAAGATGGACCACCACTGGGCAAACTATTGCAAGCCAGGAACGGAGATGATCTACGAGAGCTGGTACCACTAAATTACAAGGCCGGATGTAAAAACAAAGCGTTGGGGAGGTATCCCCTCCCCCGCTTTTACAAATCCATCTGTAAAAACCAGGACGAAAGCACAGGGGAAATTACAGGTGGGCTTGTAAAAGTGATGTCGCAGCAAAAGCGACACGCCGAAGAGATTACAAAAGCAACTGTAAAAAGCAAAGGAGAAAAGCAAATGGAATACGCAAAGGAAGTCGAGCAATATCTGGATTATACAAACGGATATGCAGAAAAGCAGGAAGACGGCTACACGATCCACCCGCTTGGAGATGATCCAATCGAATTCGAAACCATCGAGGAGCTGACAGAGTTTTGCAAGTACGAAGTCGAAGAAAGCAGAAAGAGCCTTGCGCAGCAGGGCGAGGACCTGAATTGGTACATCGAACATTAAGGAGGAAAGCAAGATGAAATCTACAAAGAAGAATGTGAAAACCAACCTGATCTATACCATCACGATTTTCGTATCATACCTACTGTTTCATATCTACTGCCTGAACCTGATAGCAGATGGAAAGTTTTAAGGAGACAACAAAGACCCGTTGCGGCGGGTATAAATAGCCAGTTTAGCCGCAAGCGTGCCGGAGAAATCCGGCTGTCTGGAAATTACAACAACCAATGTAAAAGCAAAGGAGTGAAACGAAAATGAAGAGAACAAATTACAACATCGCATGTAATTTACATGGCGAGTATGTAGTGAAGAGCATTCCTGGTTACGTCGTTTCCGTGGACGGTTTACTGTTCGGCGTAAGTAAGTGGGGAATGTTTAGTGGAAAGATTGAAGATTCAGGCGAATGGATGGTAACGGAACTAACAACGGGCTATGCCTGCCTGCGGTGGAGAACAACAACGAGACAAGCCGCATTAGATCAGTTGGTAACAATGGATAAATGGCCCGCTATCAAAAGCACCGCAAAGAACAACATAGAAAAGGGAATGACAATCAATCCTGATGCAGAGCCGTCTGAACACTATGATGTATGGTCCACTCATACGGCATAAGTTACAGCCCACAGTGTAAAAAGCAAAGGAGAAAAGCAATGCAGAAAACATACGCAGCAGTGCACGCCCACACAGATCAGGGCGACTATGCAATGGTGGTCACGCTCACAGAAAGCGAAAACGCATTAAGTGCATTTGATGCGATAAGCGGAATCGAACATGCAAACATTTACACCACAAAGAAACGAGCACAAATGGTCGTTGACATGTGGAACGAATGTTTTAAGCGCAACGGGATATCGATTTGGAATAACTAAAGAATTACAACAACCAATGTAAAAGGAGAGAAAAGATGAATGGTAAGGAGTTATTGGAGAAGTACAAAGATTGTGTTCTCAATGGAAAACCGCTTGCAGGTTTTAATAATAAGGAACTGGCATTAGCGAATTGTTTATACGGACTTGAGATGTATTTTCACAGTGAATATGGAGAAGACAAAGATATTAACCTTGAGAACTTAGATCATATCACACTGGGAAAATACACAACAACAAACGACAAACTCGAATGGTTTGTGAATACAGATTCTAAGGAACTTATCCTTGAAATCGATGGCGATGAACATATAAACCACGACTTTGAAAGCCTGCAGGATTTGGCTATGTGGGTATGTGAATGCGAGAAACACGAGCTCAGAGACGATGCCTTTTCCTACTACGACAACATCTTCCTGAGATTCGGCGATGAATAACCAAGAGCGGATTTATAATCCGCTTCCAAGTTGCCGATAAAAATCGGCGATTTGGAAGTCGATTATATTCAATCGATAAGTTTATCGACAAGGATGATTAACCCACCTCAAAACAAGATTGAGATGGGTCACAGAAGAAAGGAGAAAAGAATATGTGCGTTATTTGTGTAAGCAGAAAAGGAGCCGAGCAACCAGACCTCGATATCCTGCAGACAATGTTCAGGAACAATCCGCACGGTGCAGGTTACATGTTCGCCAGAGACGGCAAGGTGCAGATCAGAAAAGGATTCATGAAAGAGGCTGAATTCCTGAAGGCGGTCAAGGCAGAGAAATTTACAGAGGATGATGTAGTTGTTTACCACTGCAGAATTTCTACAGGAGCAGGTGTAAAACCTGAAATGTGCCACCCGTATCCGCTGACAGATAAGCGGGAAGACATGCTGAAACTGGAAGATGAATGCAAGATTGGAGTCGCTCACAACGGCGTGATCCACCAGCCCGGATGCGAGCCTGACAACTATACCGATACACAGAACTTTATCGCAAGCTATCTGTCGTGGATATTTGATGATGAAGATGCGATCCACGACAAAGGGAACAGGCAATTGATTAGCGAGTTAACAATCGGATCAAGGCTTGCAGTACTGGACGGCAACGGAAACTTGATGCTTACGGGAAAGTGGATCGAGTTTGAAGGTTTGATCTTCAGTAATGAAAGCTTCCTGCCGAGATGGAATTTACACAGCTGGATGTAAAAAGCCAGGAACATAAAGCCAAGATTTACAGAAAGGAACGTAAAAATGAAAGCATTTCTCGTGAACGAAAAAGACGCCATCGAAATCGAGATGGACAACAAACTGGATGCGTACTATGATCTACTCAACTGCAGATGCATTGACATCGTAAGCAGAAAAGTCGGCGACACCTACTTCGATATCTACTGCGACGATGAAGGACTGCTTGTGGACCATCCAAGAGTAAGCGCAATCGACTCGGCAACACACCCGATGCTCTTCGGAAACCTTATCTTCACCCACGGAAACGATAAAGGAGAGACTGTAGGAATTACAGATGAAGATGTAAAAACCATCATGGATAATGTCTACATGGTTATAGATCGGACACACGGAACATCTCACCCAGTGGTAATGATGGAGTTCTAAAATGAAAGACTACGGAAAAGTTTATCTTGAAGAGAAGCCGTACAAAGATTGGTCAAGAAGCGATATCTACTACGGCATAATCCACTACAGACAGGACAAAAACCTCCCGAAACTGAAACGTGGCTACATCATCCCAGCCTTTAGTGGTCCGCTGATGAAACGGGAATTCCTGAAGATGGTTGGAACCAAGAACGGCAAAGACGTCTACGCAATGAACCAAGAAGCCATAGGCAATCTCACTGATGAGTCTCTTGAAATCCTTCTCAAGAAGTACAACAGGAAGCCAGAGAAGCGGAAGCCAAAATACAGGATGGAATACATCGCTACTTGGGAAGACAGATATGAGATCGTTCAGGAAGATGTAGAGATCAATGGAAACGGTCTCACGAAATGGTTTACCTCAGGTATTGACGGACATCGCCACAGAGTGGATGAAAGAGGAGCGAAAATCATCGAAGTGTTATACAATCGATAAACTTATCGACCACCATACAAAAAGTCTCTTAAATCAAGCTACAGAGGCTCACAGGGCATAGAAAAGACCAGTCAAACGGCTGGTCTTTTCTTTTGTATAGATTATTCGTATCAATTTGTCAAGTGCAAATACTTCAAAATTTGCCGTATAAAATTCTGCCTCATCAGGATGAAAGCTGGCTGCGAGATAGAAGTCCTTGAATCTATGATGGCATTGGCTGCGTCCTTGTCCTCAAAGTAAGTCAGCAACGCCTCACGGATTGCTTGCTCGTCTTCTGGCCGCTGATAGTCACAGACATATTTGAGCGCCCAATCTACGGCGTTGATCCTGTTCTGTTCTGCGTCCCGTTGAGCTTTCACAAATTCCATCCCGATAACGGCAGACCCTACTGGGTCCCCTGCTCCTGCTGCGTGTGGGAACCCGTCTACGTTTGATGGCGACCGATAAGAAGCCGCCTTTGATTGAATCAAATCATTAAGAACCTCAACACGATGCAGTCTCTCTTTGTGGGTCAGAGCGAGCGCTATCGCTATGTTACGCAAAGCATATCTTTTCTGCACCCTGACACCCCCTTTTACATTAGTGCATGTAAATCTTCACGCCTATCGTTTCTTCTATGACCTGCGATACCTTGTTGATGGTGATGGTATGATCTTGTACTGCGGACATATATCTATCAAGTCTTTCGGAGAACCTAACGATATCATCTTCAGTCCAATCCATTTCGTCCATCGCTGTAGCCATAAATAGGATCATCGCCCACCAAATCGATTCCTCTTTAAGTTTATTCATCTGCCCGTTTGTCATCGTGACAGATGGCTTTTTACCCTTCTTCTTTGCCTTGATTCCTTTACCCATAGAGTTTAGTTCCGCACCAAGGACAGAATGGAGTCAGCCACTCGGTAACTTCAGAGTCCTCGTCCAGCTCCTCATCTCTCTTCTTGAATGCTTTCTTTTTACAAACAGAACAGTAATGATCTCCGTCTTTGTCCCACGCCCATCTTGCGTCTTTTACGTTGTCCATTGTAATTTCTCACTTTCCTGTGCTGCCGAATCCATTATCTCCTCGTTCAGTTTCCTCCAAGGTATCCACTAAATCAATTGACTCCGGCAGATAGATTGGAAGGATAACGAGCTGAGTGATCTTGTCACCCCTATGAATCGAGTAGTTCTTCCTGCTGTTATTATACAACTTCGCAACGACAGAACCAGTGTACCCTGTATCAATTACACCCTCAGACGTAATTCCGTGCTTGACATTCAATCCGCTCTTGCTTTTAAGGAATCCTGCATGACTTACAGGAATCTGCACATGCACCCCAGTGTCAATCGTTACGCTTCCATTCGCAGGAACCACGATATCCACGGGAGATTTCAGGTCAAGACCTGCGTCATATTCATGTGCTCTTACTGGCTCGAATGCACCTTTATCTAATACAATTTTCACTCATCGACCTCCCATTTGAAGGAATATCAGCAAAGCCAAGCGTCTCTTTGACATGCAATAGATTATCAAGAACCTCTCTTAACATGACACATCGGCTATAGATTGCGGAAGGAAGGTTCATCACAGGCGGCTCATCACATTTTGGTTGTGGCTCTTGACCGCAAACATACTCTGCGATATCTCTACTCTCACTTAACAACTGAGCCGATAAGCGATCCAGTTCTCCAAGTTCATTAGCTACTGTAGACATTTTTACGCATTCGTTCATTCTTCTTCTCCTCTCGTTTCATCGAATCGTCCACCGCCCAGGGTGGTGCTTTTGATTGTGTACGCATTTACCAGCGGGTGTATGGTGTCGTATGGTGTAGCCGCTGCCGTTTCGCCTTCGTGGTAGCAGACGAACGCACATTGCTGTTTTAGGCTGGCGATGCGACCCAGTTCGTATTTGTCGCCGTTTCTGTATACAACATACTGACCCACGTGAAATGCGCCGGTAATTTCATATGCGCCCATTTATTCCACCTCCATTCGTGCGCCGCACTCCTCGCAAAACCTCGGTGGACATTCTCTCTCTACGATGTGCCCACATCGGTCATATTCCCACACATCGCATGGCTCGTCGTCAATACCGACCCAACTGCCACGCCGCTCTGCGGATGGTAAATCTTCTATCGCACAAATCGAGGCGTTAATCCCTTTTTTTTGTGCAAAACCTTCTTGGCTGTCCCACGCATCCCTTTGTACACTTAATTCTATGAGTACATCAATCGCCGCCTGTCTGCTGATGGTGTCTCCTGAGGTGTTTTGTGCTTTAAGTGCCACTATCGCCTCGTCCACCGCTTCTCTAAGTTGCTCAAAGCAGGCATCTGGATAATTTGCTCTCAATGTTTCAATCGCTTCGGTGTTTGTCATTCTTCTGCTCCTCCCATCTTCGCTCCGCAATGGCAATAGGGATATTCCTCGATGTTATATGTCTCAACAAATCGGCCACATTTCGAACACGTGTAAAATGATGTGTTCCCAAGCCGCATCCACCGTCCCCGCCGTTCTGCGGACGGCAACCGCATCAAATATCCAATGCTTCTATTTAATTCCGAAACCAAAGCGGTATTTGAGTAGCCGTTTGCTTGGAGTCGCTCTTCAAGAACATCTATCGCCGCCTGTCTGCTTATGGTATCGTCATTCATTCTGCTTATCTTCCTCTCTCGGTTCATACTGCTCCCCGTTGCAACCACCCATAAGGCATCTGCCATAAACATACCAGTTCCCTATTCCTTTGGTGTTGTATATAGTTCTGTACCATCTGCACTTCTCGCAGTTCATTATTCCTCACCTTACTTGTATGGTTCGGGTAAAGGCATCCACGCCACTACATCTTCGGGGTTACTCCAATCGCAATTAAACCAACGTTCGTCCTCGCCATCAATGTAAAACCGTCCAATCTCTACCTCGTAATCGTTATTGCAGGACACAAGGTACTGCCCCTCTTCTTCAGGCAATCTCTCTGTAACTGGTATCCACCGTTGCTCGGATGGCATTCCCGATAACACCTCATCTATGGTGTCAAACCCGACCCAATCGTTTTCGCTCACGCTTATAAGACGATCCCAAAACTTATCTGCATCTATGTACTTCGGGTTACTCATTGCATTCTCTCCATCAGCGCATCTACTGCTTCTTCCTCTTCATTGCCAAACTCTTCTAACAGGACTTGTCTCACCCTTGATGCTTCCACTACATCGGCGGCGAGTTCATTCTTTATACGATAAAGAATGAACCTAACCCCTCTACACCAATCTTCCGGCATACAACTACTCAGTTCCAAATCGTGTCCGATTTTGCGTATAAACCCCTCTGCATCTATATACTTCGGTTTACCCATTCCGTCTTGCCTTCTCTTTCAGCAGTTCCTGTTCCCACTTAATCCAACCAGGTTTGTCAATCGTTGGATCACCATATAAGTGCATCCGCTTTTGAAAGTCACAATCCTGTATCATCACATAGATGGTTTTGTCACTCAGCTCCTCCAAGTGTGGGCTGATGATGGCACGCACAAGATCAGGCATATAACTCTGCCTCCCTTGGCAATATCGGATAGCACAGATACAAAGTGTGCCAAAGTCCTCCTGATTCAGTTTGTAAGTTCCCATTGCCTACTCCTTAAATCTTCCCGAAAATAAATATGGCAGCCGTTGCAGGATTCGAACCTGCGCATGGGGGAATCAAAATCCCCTGCCTTACCGCTTGGCTAAACGGCTATGGAGCCACCTGTGGGATTCGAACCCACATCTTCTGGTTTACAAAGCCAGCATTCTACCAATTAGACTAAAGTGGCTTGCGACGAGGTATTATTATGCGACCGCCCCGTCATCAGTCTCAACGCTATCACCGCTCGGTGTAGCTGGCGCCGATAGTAGGATTTGAACCCACGCAGACTTTTACATCCCTCTCTGTTTTCAAGACAGACCTCTTAAACCACTTGAGTATATCGGCATAATGGCGCAGACGATTAACTGGCTCCTGCGCCCAAGCACTGGTCTTTCCAAAAGAAACTCAATTAAGCAGGGTCAAGAAAAGGATTGACATAGTTTTCTTTGTTTTGCGGCCTACTGTTACTTCGGCATGGCGTGGAAGGTGGGACTTGAACCCACACACGGATCACTCCGCTACTCCGGCATTAGCAGTGCCGTGCCTTACCAATTAGGCTTACTTCCACATAGCCCGTTTCCAATTCTGCAGAGGTACGGGTGAACCTTGCCTGTATATGGTAGACAGACATTGACCAGCGATTAACCTCACGCTTGTTGGAGTGGTGGAGGTAGCAGGATTCAAACCTGCGTTCCGGGTTGATGAGGCCCGTTGTTGTCTTTAGCATACCTGCGCATGTAATCATCAAACGCCTCTTTGCTTACGCTTACACCCCCATTTGACTTCGGGCAAGGATTTTCACCCTGCATAAGATGACCAAGTAAGTGCACCCCACCGTTGCTTACTCAACAGTGCGTCTACATATTCCGCCACCGAAGTCATTGGCGGGATATGTAGGATTCGAACCTACAACCTATCGGTTAACAGCCGATTGCTCTACCGTTGAGCTAATATCCCATATTCGGTTTAGGTAGGGTTTCAGTTCTCACGGACTCGAACCGTGTCTCCCTCTTTCGAAGGTGTTCTAACCGATTGAACTATCTGAACCTACTCCCCACGCCATGCCGATTGGTGGGCAGGGCTGGATTTGAACCAGCATCGTTTACCACTTGGGTCACGGATTTACAGTCCGCTTGCTTCAACCTGTTTGCATACCTGCCCATGCCCCCACCAGAGAGCGAGTGGCATCTATGGTTCGGTGGGGTAAGTGTTTTTGTGTGATTTCGCAAATGCGTGGCCACTCGGTCTCTATATCGAATATGACCCAAGCACCTAAGGGTCTCGATACCTAATCTCTTAACTCAATGTCAAAGATGATCCTCAGTTCATCAGAGCAGTTTCTCATCTTCCGCAGCAGTCTCTTTGCAGCCTCCATGATACCGAGTGTATACTGATCCGCAAGCATGATGGCAAAACTGCTATCGGGAAGAGGATTTGGATATCTGTCTTCGCAGACATCACACCCACACTCATGGACTTCGACATCTACATCTTCGTCCTCAACAAGTTCCTTCAGGAAGTCAAGAAGTTCCATAGACTTTTCCTTATTCATCGTGTTCTCCTTTCGCACACCAGAAATAATGGTCGGGATAGCAGGATTTGAACCTGCGACCCTCTGCTCCCAAGGCAGATGCGCTACCAAACTGCGCTATACCCCGATACGTTTATTCATGTCTTCGATAATTACGTATGGGACTGTAATTCTCATTCCCATAAACTCCAGGGATAAGGTCTTTTCTACATCAGTCGATGTAATTCTTGCTACCACGGATACCGTTGATGAACTTCTTGCATCCGTCATGACTCCAGCAGTCTTCTCAAGTACAGTCATTTCATCCTCCGTAAATTGGCGGCAGGGAGCGAGCTGGGTCTATGGATCGCCGCCTTCTGGTCATGTAGTCTTGGTATAAGGAGTATTGTCCAGCTCGGTCCCTATGCTAACGGGATTACTCCCGATTGCAGTCTTTTAATTTAATTGGTTGGTCACCGCAGCAGATGACGAGCACTTCGCTTCCTCCACCGTAAGTGCCGGACTTTGCCCGAATCGTTACGGACACATCATCCTCGTGATACTCGCCGAATCTTTTTTCAGTCACAGTCTTCATTTAATTCCTCAGCTATTCCCTCAATCACATACAGTGCAGTCGGCAGAGCGATTCCATTGCCCCACATCTTATATTCCGCACTGTCTGTATGCAGTCCGTTGTACCATTTCAGCAGCTGTTCTTCCGTGTATTCTTTTACAGGCTTTCCTGTAAATTCTGCGAATGTCTTCCTGACTTCATTCCAGAAATTACATTCCTCTTTGGAAAAACTATCTTTGTGATCTATCTCTCCCCACCCATCTGGGAAACCCTGCAACCTGCAGCACTCCGTTGGAGTGAGTCGTCTCACGATATACTTTGCATTCTCCATCCTCATCACCGCTTGCTGGTCATGCATACAATCAAGACTGTTTGCTATTTCTTTCATTGTGATATTACACATTTGACCGTTACCAATAGCTACAGCGTGATGATCCCCGCCAGTCAGCGTAAACATCGGGTCATTTGTGTCTCCAACACCTAATCCATTTCCTTTGCCATCATTCATTTTTCCCCTCTTGCCTTGAAACCTTGTCGCTTGGTCGTGAATCGGAACAGCTACGACATCACGCTCTACATTTTGTCTCATACCGCAACCTTTGTAGTATAAAGAATCCAATGTTCCTGCGATTTCACCATTTATCCCAATAGATTGGATTAAGATATGCGAGAAGTCTGTGATTCGATTCTCGTGGTCTCCGGTAATAGTTCCAACAGTGCTTCCATCACCATTACCTCTTGCATCACATACCATCACGGCATTCCTTCCCGTCAAAATTCCGCAGTTAGCACCAAGTGTAGCTTCGACTTTATCCATATCACCGTTGTATTGATCCACTGCATAGACAGGTGCAAACACAGTTTGGTAATTATTTGTCCGAAGGGATGCGCTCTTATCTTTCTGTATCAATGGTCCCTTCCCCCCCCAGGCCTACCTTCACGGTCTTGGAGTGTATAGACGGTTATTCCTCGCTCGCTGCAATCTGCTGTTCAAGCGCCTCCTTCAGCATTGGTGGAAGACTCTTTCCTCGTCTCTCTGCCCTGCTTAAAATCCCTCTGCAAGCCTTGGCGCTCAAATAATATCTTGGGTGCACGTTCGCCTCTAAAATCTGCGACAAGGTAGATTCTACGGCGGCGTTGGGGGACTCCCCAATATTGTGCATCGAGAGTTCTGTAAGCAATGCTCCATCCGTCACCCACGATAGCGTCTGCGTATGCCCACTTTCCTTTTTCAGCCGGAGGCATCTCGGCGGTCGGCTCAACGATGCGAATAAATTCTTCGAGGACAACCCTGAAGTCTTCTCCTTTGTTTGAGCTGAAGGCTCCTGGGACGTTCTCCCAGAGAGCAAATCTTGGATACTTATTTGCTGTAGCATCTCGCATCTCCTTTATGATCCTGATTGCCTCCATGAAGAGTCCGCTTCTCGTAGTCTCCTCATCTCCCTTGTCTTCGTGTTTCAGTCCAGCTCGCTTTCCTGCTACACTTAAATCTTGACAAGGACTGCCGAACGTTATTACATCGACTGGTGTAATTTCCGCACCATTTACTTTTGTCACATCTCCAAGATGGATCATGTTTGGGAACCTGCTTTTGGTCACCGCTATTGGATACGGTTCCACTTCAGATGCCATCACGGGTTCTATCCCGCAAAGAGATGCGGCTAATGGGAACCCTCCCGATCCATCAAATAGACTCAATAATTTCATCCTCTACTCCTACTGGAGCAGATCGAGTCTATCCTTTGCTATAAAGAATCTATTCTTTTCTATTCACTGCTTTTCTTTTCACAAGGCTTTACGGCTCACATCTGTGCTGTGCCATCGCCCAACTCCGAGCCACATTACAGGGCATTGCCCAAGCGATACATATCGTAACCATACCAAGCCTGCGCAAAACTATACATCACTCTGCGATGCCAATGCAGAACATAACCCTTCCTCACTTTACCCGTGCAGTGCTTTACCAAGCCGGACTAAACCCTTGCATCTCTCTGCCATTCATTACCCTTGCTCAGCACTTCATTACCTATGCGCTTCGCTACCCAACATAACAAAACCGATGCTTCACTTTACTTTACGTCACTCTGCCTAACTTCACTTTACCGTTGCCTTACTTAACTTTACTTGACCCGTGCATGACCAAACTAAACCGCTGCTTCTCTTTACATCACTCTGCAATTACCGAGCAATACCGAACCTTGCCTATGCCTCACCAAGCCGCACGGAACTATGCTTTAACAAAACCAAGCAATGCGCTACTTTACCATAGCCGAGCCAAAAGACACTAAACCAATGCGATACATAATTGCACTGTGCCTAAGCAAAACTGCACAAAGCCATCACGATACCGAACAATACCTATGCAGTGCCCTGCGTAACTTGGCAAAACTTTGCCTGACTTAGCCAAAGCACAACTCCACCCCGCCCTGCTCCACCGTTGCAATTCCTCGATGCTCAGCCTAAGCGGTACAACACATTCATGACCTTACCAATGCAATGCATTACTCTGCCTATGCATCAAGTTCTTCCCAAACAAATCTGCCGTAGCCTGCGTTCCTGAACTGGCCGAGTCCTTTGAACACTCCGTAGTCAAGCCATTCACGGATCATCGGTTCAAGGTTATCGAGCAGTGTAACGATGTCGCAGGTAATACTTGCCCCTTCGTGAATCCGCTCTGACCGAGCAAGACTGATGCGCTCACCCTGTGCCGTCTGTGCACGGAGCGGTCTTTCAAATGTGTCGATTGGGAATGCGTCCTGAATATAGAGTTTCTTCCACTCACATCCTGCTTCTACGGATGGGCGAAGATCACTCGCATATACGAACACATTGCCATCGATCTTTTTCAGGTGTGCGGTAAGTTTAGAGGACAGTTTGGATGGGTCCATCTTGCACATCTTGCAGGCTTCCTTGAAGAATCCCTTAACCTGATAGTCGTAGATGAAGGGCTTGCCATCCATCGTGCCGGGGAATACGGTGGTACCTCTCTCGGTCACGGCATCTTCACCAAGTTCTGCAATCTCATCATCGATGGTGGATGCATCAGGTGCTTTCGATGCAATGAACTGTGAGTACAGTTCCTTGTTGTTCGGCAGGCTGCCGAGGATGGGTTCGATAAATGTGATCTTGGCTTTGATAGTTTTCATTTCTATTACCTCTCTCTTCTGTGGTAGTGAACCTTGTAGGGATCGGTTCACCGTACTCGTTCATACTGCCCATTGATGAGCTCGTATGTTATTCCATCTGCATCTGTAAATCTTGTCGGTCTACTCGCTGCAGTTTTGGCTGGTTTGTTTTTAGGTGGCGCTTCCCATACCTCATAAAGAGACTTCCAGTCATAGATGGGTTTATTGTTCGCCATCCAGTTCACACTCTCATAGTGCTCGAAGAAAACATCGGGGTCTTTACCCTTCGAAGATATCCGCTCGTACTCTCTCACTTCATCCAACGTTGGGATGTGGTACGGCTTCGAAGTAGCGTCATTCTCAGCTACAGAGATAGAACGATAGTTCTTTTCTTTAATTCTTTTATTCTTATATTCTTTAATTGTTGTTAGTTGATTGTTAGTTGATTGTTGATTGCCTGTTAGTTGCCTGTTAGCCTTTTGATATACATCGTAGTTAACGATTGAAATTACAATGAATTTCGGATATCGTGTGACTGTTAATTCTTGAGTAGATTCGAGATGCTTCAGTGCAGTTCTCGTGTTCTGTATTGAAATTCCAAGGCTTTCGGCGATTTTCCCGTGGCTTGTAGCGATCTCGCCACGATGTACAGTGATGTTCATGAAGTCGCAGTCCTCGATGTTTGCATTCAGGAGGAGATGGATGAACACCCTGAATGTGTTAGCGTCCTGATACCATCTCCATCTCAGAATGTTCCTGTCGAGTTTGATCCATGTTGATGGATTCATCCAATCTCACCACTCTTCATCTCCTCGTTGGGAACCTGACAGTGATAATTGATGCCATCGATAATTACGCCGACCACTGTACTTTTATCAAACTGATACATGTGAAACTCATGATCTCTGTCACCAAAGTTTTTATAGAACGCCGTCTTAGACATGAAGACCTGAAAGTTACATGGATACGCATCTGTCGGGTATGCATCAAAATCAATTTCGATGATACCCTTTGCTCTTGGGTTTAATTTCTCAACAGACTTCTTGATAGCATTGAGCCGCTTAAAATCATTGATGGTTAGCATTCCTTTACCCTCTCTTCCCAGTTATGTCTTCCTAACACACGGTTCAGACACCTTGTCCTTGGCTTTCTCATTTTGTTGATTGTGTCGGCTTTGTAGTACCGAGTACCATTCCATGTGGCAATTTGAGCGATGTAGTTACAGACCGTCTGCTTTACGCAGATCATCCGTCTCGCAGCTTTGAATTGTTTCTGCTGCTGATTCTTTCTTGGTCTCATCATTTTCACGTCCATCCTTGTAAATTTTCATCCAGTCATCCAGTTCCATAGTCACAAGGATCGCTGCACGATTCTTCTTATGGAACACTGCTGGAAGTCTACCGTTCTTTGCAGAGTCTCTTTTTGCTTGTGCCATCCAGTCATACAGGAGCATTTTCTCGCAATGCTTAGCTTCGATATGGATTCCTGGTAGACCAATCACATCTGCGTCTCCATTCTTACCGGAGTACTGGACACCCCTTCTGCAGTCGTATCCGTACTCTCGGAGAATCTCTGCCAGTTCTCGCTCGAATCTCGCACCCTTCTGCCTGCTATTGACCTTACCCATATACACTCCTTATCGGCCCGTCTCCCCCTCGGCGGTAAAGGGGGAACTGCAGACCAAGCAACAACTTAAAGCATCTAAAGGAGTCAAAGAACACCGCCTACAACTTTCCTAATGTTTCAAGTATTTGATACTCTGCGTAGGTAATACCACGCTCTTTGCAGTACCTCAGTTTTTGATCGAGTGTATCCAGTTTCTTCTCTTTACCTTCGATCTTCTCTTGGAGTTTTATGTAGTTTATGTATTTCTGTCTGCACTCCTCAGAACAAAAGCGTCCTGATAAGACATCCTTGTCCTCTTTTCCGCAAACAATACATTTCATTTTCTCGCCTCCAGAGTCTTGCAAAACTTGCACAACTGTTCTCCGTCTACCGACAGGAACACACGACCGCAGTTGACACACTCTCTAAATTCTCTTGACCGTTTAAACTCATTCATTCGCTCACCTTCACAGTCACTGCAGAATCTTTGATATTTACTTTTGGGTTTGTAAATCCTGCCGCAGTAAAGGCAGCGCCTGAACTCATTCATCCAATAATCACCTTGGAATATGGCTCAAGTTCTTCGTGGATCGCTTTCAATTCCTTCTGCATCGCCTTGATGGTTGTGATGTCAGAGTTTCTTAATTTCTTGTTCACAAGGCTCTCAAGAAGATTCCGCACATTGGTGTAATACCCTTCGACCCTGTAGTAATTCTTCTTACCCTTTTCTTTAGGGACACACTTCTTTGCTAAGATAAATTGGAACGAGTCTGCTGTGACTCTCCACTCTTTATCATTCCCAAGGTAGACACAAAACTGTGTCAGCTCCTCTTCCTGCTTACTCATCATCATTCTCCTCAGTAATGGGAACTGGGTGCACCACGAAACGGTAGACTGTCTTTTCTTCCTCATGTTTACCGACAGGAGTCTTGAAGGATTTAACTTCAATGACTGGCTTAATCCCCTGTGGTTTGATGAACTCAGCGGCCAGTGCAAGCGCCTTCACTGCGTTGTAGGTTGCAGCAGGAGCCATGAAGTCAAGATTCTCTACATCTCCGCTTCGCAGTGATCCTGATAATGCTCCAGCGATATTTGCGTGATTGCTATGTTTGGATACTCTCATGTCAACCTCCTAAAAGGGGATATCGTCATCTGTGAGTTTTTCGAAGCCTGCAGGAATCTGTTCTTGCTCTTCGGTTTCCCTCTCTGAATTTTCACCTTTAGGATTCCCAACGGGGAAACTCACTCTGTCTACGACAACATCTGTGGTGTATACGGTCTTGCCTTCCTGATTCTTATAAGAGCCGGACTGGATTCTTCCAACAACACTGATTCCCTTGCCCTTATTGAAGTGCTTATCGATAAACTCTGCTGTCTTATTGAAGGCGATGCAGGAGATGTAATCTGCTTCACGCTTCCCATCTCGGTTCAGCCTGTCCCTATCTACTGCGATAGAGAATCTCGTGATAGACGCTCCACCCTCAGTTGCTCTTAACTCAGGGTCTCTTGTTAAGCGACCCTCTATGACTACACTGTTCAAACTCATTCTTTATTCTCCTTTGAATTGATCGTTGCCTTCAGCTTCTTGATGCATCCTTCGTAGTAGACTGCAGGCATTGACTCGATGTTTACGCACTCGCCATACCGCTTGCAGATAACTGTGGTACTGACATTAGCCCTCTCCGCAAGGTCTCTGATCTCATTCGCTTGTGCGGTAGTAATTACACCCACATTTGTATTTCTGCTCGTGTCGTGGGATGTTGCTTCGGGAGGAAGTTCATCCTTCTTCGCAGCACTCTTCTTTCCGAAGTGGAAGATGTTATTGCCCTTCTTATCCACGATGTCAAGTCCAGAAATTTTACGATCCTTGCTGTAACTTATGGACGAAACCCTGCAGCCACTGAACTGAAATTTGTCTTTCAGTTTTTGCGTTTTTCCATCAGCTTCTGTCTCTGCGTCTACCCAAATCGGTGGAGCTGTGTAAAGTTCTCTTCCGATACCAAGGTTTACACAAGCTCTCTTAAAGGCATCGCTGGCCTCGCCCTTTTCTTTCTCGGTATAGGATTCTGTTCCACAGTCCCATCTCCAAATCCACTGCATCAGTTCAGGGTCCCAAACACCTACACCTGCGTACATGTTGCCTTTGACTTCTTTGTGATCTCTCTGCCACCTTCCGTCATATACTTCATCCAAGATTGCCATGTCGCATCGAGCGTCTTTATAGAGCAGTAGGGATGCTCTTCCTTTTGAGACTTGACCGACACGCACATCTATTTCTTCGGCTTTCAAAAGCCTGAAATCATGGTTCATATTCCTTGTCCCTTTCCTCGTCTATCTTCATGTCCCAATATTCATCATCTTTTGGGGACCATTCGTATCCTTCTGCCACCTTGTTACAAGGAGGTTCAATCGGCAATTCCATCATTTGATCTGCAGACTCCTTGTCGTTTCTACATGCGCTCCTGTAACTTCCATGCCAGAGCGGATGTCATCCTTAATGGCGCTCTTGGAAATAGTCGTGGTAGTCTTGGTCACGATATACTTCTCATCGATGGCTGCTTCATCATCTACTACGACCTTACTGGAATTCCTGAAATACAGATTCACCTTCGGCGTTTCAATGCGCTCGATCTGTGTGGACTCCATACAGAAGGAAAGATAGTCCTTCAGTTTCTCGGAATAGTTTTGTTTCGACTTCATCCGTGCGTTAAGGTTTTCGATCTCTTCCTTGAGTGCCTTCGCTTCGGCATCCAAGGATTTGATATAACAAGCAACGGCTTCAGCCTTATCCTTGAAGTCACCTTCGGCCTTATCAATTACATCGATGTTTGTAATTTCTCCATCCTCATCAACTTCAAGATTGTTGAGTACGTTCAGGTACTGTTCTTTGATCTCGTACAGGGTCATATATTTACCTCCATCTTTGTCTGTCCAGAGAAGAGCTCCGCAGCAAGGTTGTGCATCTGACCCTTGTTGTAGAGGGTTGTCAATGCCCTACCGCTATACTTCGCTTCGAAGGTTAAGTACTCATCCATCGACTGTGGAATAAAATATCCTGCGACATCCATGTCACCTGCGATGAAGATTCCGTTCCTTCTCATCCTCTCAATCTGCTCTCTAATCGAGCGATCTTTCATGTGTAACTTGTCTACCAGTTCTCCACGTGTGACTCTGTGAAAATAGTCAGAGTCTTTCAGAAGCCACAGAATAGCTTCCTGCGTGTTGTTTTCTGCTCTTGCCGTGAAGGTATCAAAAATCATCTTTCTCATAGTTACCCTCCGGTACCTTCAGTTTCGGCACCTGTTTCATCAGTCGTTCGTGCATCACACGGATGATCTCGTTGAGATTTTCCTGATCCAGTTCAATCAGTTCTTCTGCCTCAAGTTGCATCAGCATTGATGCGATGATCTTATCGATCTTGCTGATGTTGGTTCCCCGATCTTTTGCCAGTTCGCAAACCTTCTTCGCAAACTCCAGTGCATCGTCAGAGAAGTAATACTGGAATGCACATCTACATCCATTGATGTAAAAGATGATCCCTTGGGAGAACTCAGCCTTCACTGCGTCATACCGTGCAGGAAAACAGTTGTATTGAGCCACAACATCTGCGATTTCACACAGATTTGCCACATCATTATTTGATAATGTCATTGGTACATTCTCCTTTTCATTACTGCCTCGGCAACATCGCCGATGTAGTACATCTTTGTCCGTCCTCTGCTCGTATAAGCAAGGTCTGTCAGCAGTTCAGCCGTCTGTTCAAAGCGACCGCCATACCATTTGCGGACTTTGTTTTGACTGATGAAATCACATCCAGCCGCTTCACGCAGAGACTGCATCAATTCTTTCTTCGTCATTGTTAAGCGTTCATTATCCATTCATATGTCAGCCACAGGAACATGCCCGCCAGAGCCAACATAGTCAGGAATTCCATTAAGTTCTGTAAAAACTTACTTCTGTTCCATCTGTACCGTTTCATGTCAATCCTCTCTGCAAAATATCTCTCGCATATTGACTAATTGAACTTCCTCTGTAGCGAAGTGGTTCTTAATCTTCATTGCATCCAACAGGTTCATCTCTTTACTGCAGATGAATATCCTGCAGATCAGCGGTCTCACCTCGTAGACCATACACTTGTGATTCGGCTTGCTGTCATTAAGAAATGGGCAAGTCAGATCAATCACTGGTGAGGCTACAGGGCCTTTGTGGACGAATGGTTTTATATCGTGCTTGCGGATGTACTTTCTTATTGCTTTGATCTCGGATACCGCTATCGGCAAAAGACTGCTGCAACATTGTCCGCATTCCGTGCATTTACCATTCTCCGTAAAGTTGGTAACGGTCGATGGAAGGTCTTCAATCCTTCCAAACATTTCATTCTCCTTCGTTATAGAAGTAGTCCAGCGATACGCCGAAGTATGATGCTATTGGTAGTAATGTCTTTGGCTTAGGCTCATATCTCCCAGCCTTCCAGTTGCTTAGCATTGCGTTTTCAACACCAGCATCTTTAGCAACCCTGTAGTCAGTTACACCTTTTGCATCTCTTAATGCTGCGTACCTTTCGTATACAGTGCTAATAACTGTCACCCCCTCTCTTTTCGGGGACTTGACAATAGTTAAGATTTCAAATATAATTCCAAGTGCTAATCAAAATCATTTGAAAATCTAAACTATTGCCTGCCCGATTTACTTTTGATTTCGAGAGTATTATACTTTCGTTTTCAAAAGTTGTCAACAGGTATTTTAGGTTTTCTTTCTGAAGTATTTGGAGGAAAGAAAATGTGGGAGATTTTTGAGAAATTAAGAGTGGAGGCTGGTGTTTCCGTCTACAAAGTGTGCAAGGATTTAGGAATTGGACAGAGTGTTATAAGCAATTGGAAGGCTGGGCGATATAGACCAAAGGATGATAAAAGGAAATTGATTGCTGAGTATTTCGGTGTTTCGCTCGATTATCTTGATACTGGTATTGAAGATAAGGAAATTGAATTGACAAGAAGTGATAAAGATTACCTGACGATCTTAAAAAACAATCCAAAATTAAGAACTTTGCTCAGTGTTTCAAATGATCTTGACGAAGATGATTTCAATGCCGTTAAAGATTACGCAGAGCGTCTGCGCCGGACGTATAAAGATTAGTGTCTTACTTATGGGACACAACCATAATTACAATCGTGAGTGTAAATTATCAGTAAGCCTCGCCTTCGCCGGAAAGGAACATGAATGATTCACGATGACTTTACTGTCAGGGTCGTAGATGACCTGCCTGCAGATGGTATGGTCATGGATAGTCCTGATGGGCACCACAACATTTACATCAATGGAAAACTGGACACAAAGAAGCAACGAGATGTTTGTGTCCACGAACTCGCTCACATCTTCTACGGACACCTGCACAAAGAGGGAGATGTTCATGAGATGGAGCGGGAAGCGGACGATTACATCCACACTTTTGACGAACGAAAAATCGGCGGTTTTAGAGAGTAATTTTCATCATCGATAAACTTATCAATAAAACACAAAAAACTCTCTCACGCAGCCGTGAGGTGGCTTCTATGGGCATTCAACAGAAGAGGATAAGAAAGAGCTTTATATTCGAGGGGGAACGATACTGGGTCTCTGGTAAAAGTGAACTTGATGCAGAGATCAAGAAGCACGACAAGATCAAAGAACTGGAGAAGGGTCTATCATCAAAAGAATCCGGGATGCTCTTTGGCACCTGGATGGAGACTTGGTTAAGAGTCTACAAATCACAGACAATGAACCAGCGCAGTCTAAACAACCTGACAAGCATGCTACAGAAGTCAGTTGCGCCAGTGTTTGGTGGAATAAAATTGAGGAAGATAAAGACCATAGACCTCCAAGTGTTCCTGAACGATCTCGCAGAAGATAAATCTTATAGTTATGTACAAAAGGTAAAGAACAGCCTCGAAGGGATATTTGGAGCTGCCGTGGATAACGGACTCCTCTATGTTTCCCCTGCGCAACGGCTCACGATGCCAAGCGCAGATGAAGGACACAGGCGTGCACTGACACAGGAAGAACGAGAGACTTTCCTTCGTGCTTGTGACAAGTGCGGCATGGCTGGTCTTTGGGGCAAGGTGATGTACTATACTGGAATGCGTCCTGCAGAATCTTCAGACATAAGAGGAAGTGATTTCGAAATAGTAGACGGACAAACACTCCTCCATGTAAAGGGAACAAAGACGGATGCAGCGGACAGATTCGTACCGATCCCAAGCCAACTGGAACTCCCGGCTCTCAAGCCAAACGAACTGCTGCTTCACACGGAAAGCGGAAAGCCGATGACAACGACAAGCAGACGGAGAGCGTGGGACAGGATCATCAGGCAGATGAACATTGAGATGGGATGCAAGGTCTCACCACACGGCAAAGTGATCCCTCCCTATAAGGTCGCAGACGATCTCGTCCCCTACTGTCTGCGTCATAACTATGCCACTATGCTCCAGGAGAACGGTGTTGACATCGGCGCTGCGGCGGCAGTTATGGGTCACACATCCACCGCCACAACGAGCCGTGTCTACACTCATCAGAACCTCCAAACCGTCCTTCGGGTCGGTGAATCTTTCAGACGATTATAAACTCTTATACATCCCACATATTGGAAGAGAAGAATTATGTCAACACTGTGTCACATTTTTGGCACACAAATCTGTGACAATCGGTGACAATCGGGGACTTTTTCACATAAAATATGGAAATTTTCCGCAAAACAAAAACCCTTGGAATCGTTGAAATTCCAAGGGTTTTAAGGTGGTGGGCTGTATTGGACTCGAACCAACGGCCTCTTGCATGTGACGCAAGATTCACCATTGAAATTTCAACAGTTGCAGACCTGTGTCACACTTTTGGCACATTGAATATTTGCCCAGTAGCACCAGTTATTAGCATATTTATAAATATGCACGAGTTGTTATAAGTATTCTTTCCACGGATTGTTCTTGACGGTATCCCACTTACTGTTCCAAAGCACTGCTTTTTCATGTGGGGTCAACCAATCCATTTGATCGAGAGCATACCTGCCTTCCTTCTGGTCGATGTTTCCATTGTTCTTTACATTGCCATCATCATCTACACTCACGCCAGCCTCGTCTGCTTTAGTACTGTAGACTTGCCAAATGACAACATTCCGAAGGTCTACATCTTGGTACTTGTCCAACTCTCCAGTCGGGTTCTTTCCCATTTTGATGAGAGCCTCGTCCATTGCCATAAGTTGAGCGAAGCCTTTTCCGCTCGAGCCTTTTATCTTCTTCAGGGCAAGCGCTCTATCGTCAGGTGATGTCAAAACGCTGAACACATCGTTCGCCAGGTTGTAATAATTATTGTTGTAACTACCCTGATAATTGAAATACTGTTTATAGTTGAGTTCGTACTCTGCACCAGAGCCATCCTTTATGGTTGTTCCCATTACTGTTGGCAATAAGCTTGTGTCATTGTACTTCTTGAATACCTCGTAAACAGCACGCTGACTCTGCGGTACGCCGTTCTCAACACTTTCCTGATAGTCAGAAATCATGTCCAAAACTTTCTGCCGATAGAGTCTACTATCTGCGGTCTCATCAATCTCCTTCGTCAGTGAATTGTAGTTGCCATAGAAGGTTTTCATTTTATTGTCCATGCTATAGCGGTATACCTTCTCAGCATTTTCTTTGTCAGAGTTCTTCTTCTTTTCACTCGCATCAGCTTGGTCATACATCCAGTTCACGAGGTCGTTGCTATGTTGACTGTCCTTAATCCAAGCGTTTCTTACACCGAGGGTTTTGTCTTTATAGAAATCATCCTTCGGGAACAACGCCTGCATTGGCTTCCAAACATTGCTGAACACCTGCTGACCAACGAAGTCGATCTTCTGCGGGCTCAAGTTAAATGCCTGACCGATATAGTATGCCGGGATAGAAGTCTTTCCAGTAAACTGATCCTTCTTCTCATAGTTCAGCAAAGATTCGCTCACGATATTTCTACCGAGGAAGTCTTTGTTTGCGTGTGCATATGCAAGAACGCCGAACACACCGAGGTTTGTCGGCCACTCTTCCATTGCTTCAAACACGGACTTATCCTTATCGATAGCACCGTCTGCAAGTTCTGCTAAATAAGCGGGAAGTAAATTGTCGGATGTGTATTGTGCGAACTCATCCCAAGCATGGTCATCGGTACGCATCCTGTCTTCCCAACATCTCTCAATGAAGGAGGAAAGGATACCAAGTTCTCTTGCCTTTGGTAATGCGAGGAACTCACCATTCTTAAGAATCAATCCAAATCTGTTTGCAATATCTGCTGGAATGCACCAGTAGTTGTTTTTGGTGAAGGTTGATAATTGCTCGTACTCCTTCTCTTTATCCTTGTCTCTATAGTTGAGTGCAATAGTAATGGCTGCCATGAGTGAGGACTGCGCTACAAAGAACGCAGCTCTGCCTGCGAGCACTTTTGCCTTCTCGTTCGTTGGGACATTCGCTGCCGTGAAAAATCTCACGAACTTATCGATACCCTGAATGTTAGCATTGAAGAATGGAGTCACCATGTTAATTTGACGGGACATCCATCCTGATCTGCGGAAGTTGACCGTAACATCGCAGGCTTCATAGAACGCCTTTTGTGGCTCAACACCCTGATTACGCAGTGCTCTATAGGTCGCATAACGAGGTCCAAGTTCCACGGTATCACTCACCAACTCGATCATCTCTATTGGAGATTTAATGAGTGATGATAATTGCGGAACATGGCGTTTCTGCTGCGTGGCTTTAATCCGCATCTGCTTTCTCGCTCTATCTGCAGTATTGATATCTGCAGTGTAAGCAGAAGTCTTTCCACCGCCCATTGCGAGGTATTCCATATAATATGGATCAACCTCAACACCAACGGCATTCTTTATATTATTGCTATAAGCCTTTGCGATACCACCGAAAATCTTGATTGGAGATTTCGTTGGGGAGTAAGTGTACAGTGTGCCTAAGTCCTTTGGAGCGTTTCTCGACAGAGACCAAATGATGTTGTTGCCAGTGATGTTCGATGTCATAAATCTCGACATAACGGCATATGCCTCAAGCAATCCTCCGGCTCTGTTTGGCTGCATCTTGGTTAATGACTCAAGTAGGAATGGATCGTTAATCTTCCAGAATTCTTCCTTGCCATCACGGAGAAGGGTGACCTTATCACCAACAGCCTTTCCTACACTGTATTGAGTAATAACTGCGTCAATGCCATCGATGATATCCTCAATGGCATCAAGACTTTCATCTGCGATCTGCCCCATAGCGTTTGCATCTTCGAACTGAGTTGCGAGTTTCTTTTTTAGGGCTTCGGTGTAAAAGTTCTTGCCAACCATTGGGGCAGGTATCTTTTCCATAATATTGGCATCCACATTGTTCTTCACTGCAGCATCTGCAATCTCGACCATAACTTGGTTACTCATTCCCGCCTTAACCATCCTAATGATGTTCATCATGATGTTGTCAACGGGATGGTAAATATCCCTGGTTGAGCCTTTTGCTTTATGGATACCACTTGTTTGATTTGCGAATCCTCTTCTGGACTGGTCGCCCACAACGAATCCGTTTCTCGAATCACGAACGATTACACGGTTGAATGGTACATAGTATTTCCACCGTTCTGTCCATTCGTTATATACTTCCTCGCTAATGAGTCCAGTCTCAACCCCCCAAGTATATAGGAACTGATTTTGGAAGTTGTACAGTTTTTCGGCAGACTCTTTAAATGCCGGATACTTCTCTTCAAGTTCCGCTGCCCTCTTATTCATCCACTCTGCAGTGTTTTCAGTTGGGTGAGAAAATACATCGCCTCCTGTAGTTTCCATGAATTCTGGACCATGTTTTACGATTAAGTATTCACCAAACGCTTTGTACTCCACATCGTCATTAAGATTGATTTCATTCAGAGCAGCAGTGAGTCCTTCACTTACCATCGTGCCGTCCTTGTCGAACAATGCACCAACGATGATCTGTCCAGCTCTTGCATCAGCATAAGCGGCATTGGTTGCGAGGATGTAAGCATTGGAACCAGTAGCTTTACTGAAGTCATTGATAGCAGCATTAGAGTCCACAAACATTTGATAAAGATGTTTACACTTATCTTTCAGTTTTTCACCGAAGGTTCTGTAATCAGGCTGACCTTCAGAGCGGAGACGAACGGATTGTTGAGCAGTCTTGGCACTTGCTACATAGTAAGCGTTAATATTATCAGCCAAGGCGAACATGTTCGCACGGTCATCTTCACTCATTGCGTTCAAATAGAAGTTACTGAATTCGGGGAATCTGTTGAGGACATTATCTCTATTTTGGAGGAACTCTCTGTTATATTCTGCGATAGCCTCACCAAGTCGTTTGCTTTCAGGATAACTTGCTATGAGAGCCTGAACTCCCTTTCTGTGTCTTGTCAGCAACTCGTTTTTCATTGACTCAGTAAGTTTCGACTGAATGTTGTACTTTAAATCTAATGCGTGACCGAGTTCATGGCAGGCAGTCGGGAGATCGTTGCTGAACTTGATGCGGATACCCTTGTTGTTTCTGTTGAATGTACCAAGAACATCCTTCTTTCGAATCTGACCTTCCGTAATATTGTGCCCAAAATCATGTTCCATCTTGGCGATAATGTCAGTCGGAGACAAAACTCTTTTTGCTTTGTTGCCTTTAGTCTTCGTTGTTTTCCATTCTTCAGGATTCAGATTGGCGTGGCGATAGTCCACTCCATCATCGGTTTCTGTTTCAATGGTCTGCGCTTTGCGGAATTCCTCGGTGGTGGTTACATCAATATCCTCACCCTTCGAATACGCCTGACCGATCTTCTCAAGCATCTTGGCTCTTCTATCATTGATTGTGTCATAGACTTTCGTAAGGTCTACATCGCCGATATCGATAGTGTTAGGAGACTTGAAGACCATGTTCAAGATATCGTTGGTAGCAAACTGTGTCGCAAGGTCGAGATTGTCATTGTACGGATTCTCGTAGATATTCCTGTAGTTTCCAACAACCTCTGCAATCCGTTCTGCCATCTCATACTGTTTTAAGTTTGTCGGGAAAAGTTCGTCACCGAAGGTTTTGTTGAGTCTGTCGTACACAGCCTTTACAGGTACACCGTTCTGTTCGATACGGATGTTGTCGATGTTTGCAGTCTTCCATCCTTGATAATTCTCGATGTATCTCGAAATATTTCCAGGAATCTTGACTGGCATTTCATCTACAATCTTCAGCATCTTCGCATAAGTCTTGTACCCATCAGTATCTGTGAGCGCCTTGTTCTGTGCCACAACCTGTCGTGCAATAGTGCTCGCTATGATTCTGGCATCGGCATAATTTACATCCTGTCCTGTAGAAATCTTTTCATTAGCGTACTGCTTCAACTGATCTACAGCACTCTTTAGTTCGACATTGTTAATGGACGAATTGTAATGCGTGCTGATTGTATGAGCAACCTCTGCCGGATTCAGCGAAGCAATGCGGTTCCTGGACTCGGTAGAACTGTTAAAGTTCGACACCATATTCTTGGTGTACTCGTTTTCAGCTCTTGCCGTAATCGTTGTCGGCGTTTCAAAGTTCCTGGAGAATCTTATATCCGTTTGGTTTGCATCAAAACGCTTGGACAGTGGCACTGGTTTTCCATCATCTCCGTACACTGTTAAGTCTGCGGATTTTGCTTGAGACGGGTTGAATAAAATATAGACCGTAGACGCTTTGTGGGTTGAAAGCATACCGTATTGTCCAATATCATAAATGTTCTTGAATATTACGGAATCATACCCATTTTGTTTCGCATACAAACTCACATCTCTCGTTCTCGTGTTCGAATCAAACGGATTGATACGACTCTTCAAATACTTGGAGGATATGTCGGATATTTCGTCAACCAATTTTCTTATTGATTCGTCTTGCATAGCTTCTTGAATTTCATCCGACACTTCGCCATTTTGATATAAGCTTTCCACTTGCATCGAAGGGATGACCAATCCATGTTTTTTCCATGCAATTGTTTGTAGATCATTCATCTTCGAATTCACACCAAGTGGATCAAACTCTATCATATTCCAGTTCGACAGGTTTGCATCTACAATGAGAGGGTTATCTGTTTTGGCATACAGTTTTAAGTTTCCTGAACCAATTAGCCCATTGTCCATATCAAGCATTAGAGCCAAATCTTCAAGCGACATAAACTCGCCATACCCATGCCCACCATAATCAATGTAAACCATTGGGGTGTTAGACTCTTTAGCCTCATCCATTCGTCCGAGATAATGAAGAGAATCAGAGATATCATAATACTCTGGCATAAAGTCGCCAAATGCATTCATGAACTCATCTCTCGCCGCATCCAACTCTTCTGCCGTATTCGCCGCTAATCCCTTCTCATAAGACGCTCTGAGTGAGGCCATAGTTTCAGGATAATCATCGGCCCAACCATTCTTTGCTGCATCTCTTTCAAATTCTTTTCGATTCTTTTCAATCGTTTTGTGCGCTCGGTTTATTTCTTGTTCATATTCCGCCTCAATATCATCCGGCATTAAAACACGACCTGTATCCTCCGTATTTCTCTCCAAGTATGCATTCAGCAAACTGTTGATATCTTCAAAATCCACAGGCTTTGGTGTGCCAACAAACTCCGAATTTGAGTAAGATTTAGCAACATCCAGTTCATCTGTCATAAATATGCTTTGTCCATCGTCCATTGCACCAAGATCAAATTCAGTAAAACCATATTTGTCTGTTCCGTGATACAGCGCATAGGGCGTGTATCCCTTCTCCTCCGCAAAGGCATCAAGCATCTTCTGTGCCTCTTCAGGGTTGGACTTGACGGCATCACTGTATGCACGGTTCATCTCTTCCGTGGAAGCGAAGTTGCGGCTAAAACGAAGCACGCTATTATCGAATACACTCTTCTCGTCAACCTCTAATTCGCTATGCTTTTGCAGCATTCCAGAATTTTGTTTATCGACAGTATTGGCGGAAATCGCAAGTTGTCCATTTTCCAGGAGGATTACATCCACGCCAAGTCCACTTTTCCAAATCTTCCGAATGGCTTCAAACGTGGCACGATCATCAGTCACGAATGCTGCATTTAGCGCCCCATATTTTGTTAAATTCTCTTCTATAAACTCAGAAAGTTTAACTTCATCTGAGAGGAACTTGTTACTAATCTCTTGAACGGCAGTTGTTTTCATCTTGGCATTCAAGTAAATCACGCCAGAAAATCCAGGAGATAATTGAATCGCCTTTCCGAGATTCGCAAGGTCGTCAGGACCACTGATAGTGCGAATAAGACCCGTATCTCCAACAGGGGTAAGCAACTCATCTTTAATATTTTCGTTTAAAGGCTTAATGTCTACTGTCCAATTCACTGAATCATACACAGCGTACTTGTTGCTGTTTATAATCACATCGCCCTTACGAGTAATGTTTCTTTCATTAAAGAAAGTAGACAGCATTGAACCAGCTCTATAATCCTCCGATGAAGGCTCAGGGTTCCCAGACGGATGATTGTGTAAACCGTAGTATGCAACAGCGCCAGCCCTCTTAGCATCCCTCGCTAATTTTGTTAGGAACGAGTAAGGATTAGCGCCAAGGACACTTGTCTGGCTTACTAGACCAGATGCTACACCAGTTTGATACACAACCTCCCCATTATCATTCACAAAAAACATTCTAAAGGTTTCGAATCGTGGATTCCTGAACACCTGTGCAATTGTTGCTAAGTCGTCAGCGCTTTCGACAGTTTTTCCGATAAGTGAAGTCCGTCCATCCTTAATTAAGTCTTCTTTAAATCCCACAGCAAGGGTTTTGCCAATAGTCTTTTCGCCGAACGTGGAATCTTTTACGACGATGTTACCAAGGCTTGAAATCTGTGTAGCATTTTTATTTGCTACATCTTCGTCCATATTCTGTGTCTGCATCAAAAAGTCTGCGATTTCAAGTTGCGTACCATCTTCCGCAAGCTTTCTGCTGAAGCGAATGTCTTCATTCGTTGTTGGAGTCAGGTTGTCAATATTCTTTACCTGATTCGGATTGAATGCGATTACTTGGGATGGGGTATTTTCATACCAGGACACGATGATACCATCGTAACCTTTGCCAGAGAGGTAAGCCCTTGTGTCTTCACCCTTGTCAATCAAGAACTTGAGTAACTTATCACCCCAACGAGTCATCTCGGCGACATCATAATCATGCAGATTATATTTTTCTGCAATATCATCTATAGAGAACTCAATCGGTTTAATAACATCAAATGGGTTTGTAATGTTAGCATACAAGTCCATGATCTTTGATTCCCCATTAGAAATCTTTGTGGCTTTGTCTGCATAGAATTTCGCCATTCCCACATCAGGAGTAAGGTAGATACCAGGGCCAAATTCACTAAACCCATTGTAATTGTTTCCACTTCTCGATGGGTCAAACACGGTAAAGTCACTGGCCGTTCCATGACGCAACGCAAGTAAATTACCAAACCTATCCCTAACTTTGCTATCCTTAAAGAATTCAGCTTGTTCATCAGATAATGTTCTAAGATTTGAATCCATAGCACGGCTAAACCGAATGTCTGGATTGGTTGTCGGTGTTAAGTTGTCAAGATTCTTTACCTGGTTGGAGCTGAACGCAAGCATTACATCTGCAGTTTCATTCCCTTCCGCATCAGACCACTTCGTCCAAAATCCATCAATGCCAGTAGTTGGAGTGAGAGCTTCGTTATAGAACTGCATCGCACTCTCATAATCACGGATGCCCTGTCCAACAATAACTTCCTGAATGATATCCATGTCGTTATCATTTGCTTTCAGGATTTCACGGGCAACGGCATTGTATGCACCATTGATGGTAGAGTATTCAGGCGTATAGACATAATTGGAAATCCAAGTGTCTCTCAATGCCTGTGCTCTATCATCATAGCCATCGTTCGCCGCCATCTTGTCGGCTTCCATCTCGCAGGTCTTTTGGATCAGTTTCGCCAGTTCGGGCTGCTTAATAGTCTTCTGCCAAGATGTTGCAGGGCGAGTGATGTTTGCGTACCCTTCAATAACTCTACCGCCATAATGCTTGGAAACTTCCTCGTCATTAGTCAGATAGATACCAAAACCTTCAGCTGTACCATTCTTGCCACCACTTACAGAGGTGTCAAAGATATTGAAGTCAGCATCTGTACCGTGGTAAACAGGCATAAGGTTACCGTTATCGTCACGGACCCGGCTATCTTTAAAGTATGTTTCTTGTTCTTCGCTCAAAATTCTTCCTGCTGCGTCGAACGATCTGGAAAACCTAATGTCAGCATTTTCAGTCGGGTTTGTATTGTCGATGTTCTTTACTTGGTTTGGCTCAAATGCAACAACCTGCGATGGATTCTTTCCGTTGTAAGAATCCCAAATGCCATCAAATCCCTTAGACTTGAGGTAATCCATTATTGGTTCATCATGTTCACTTAAAAAGTCTATAAAACGATACCCGTACTTGGAAATGAATTGTACATTATAGTCATTCAAACCATACTTACCCGCCATATCGTCAATAGAGAAGTCTACATGATTCATTACATTAAACGGATTTACCAAGTTTGCATATAACGGCATTACCTTGGTCAGTCTTCCACGTCCTGCATTGTCCGCATAATGCTGCGCAGTCTTTTCGTCAGGCGCAAGGTAAATTCCTTTACCGAGTTGCGACCATCCATCGTAGTTCTCACCGCTTCTCGAAACATCAAACACCGTAAAGTTGTTTGGTGTTCCATGATAAAGCGCAAACAGGTTTCCTTCTGCGTCTCTAATCTTGCTGCCCTTGAAGTATTCAGCCTGATCTTCGGTAAGGTTGCGACCGTTGGAATCGAAGGAACGAGAGAACTTGACATCATTTTTAGCCTGCGATACACCCTCAGTGGAAGTAATATCGGCAGACGTTTTGGACGTTTCCACAAGGGTTTTTGAAGCATTTGGTATGCCACCTTTGCTTCCATTTTTATTTTGATACATTGAATACTTCTGTGCTCGTCTTTCATCTTCTTCAAACGCTTCCATGTTTGCTTTTGAAGATTCATCGACTGCACGATCCAGTGCACCGCTTTCATCAAGGTTTACTACGATTGCAGCGCCAGTCTTGTTCTTTTGGTTGCGACCTTCGGCATGAGCAGTGGCTTTATCTTCAGTGTCGAAGAAGGTGTGGGTAACGGTGCCGTTTGGCTTTTCTTCTACTACCTCAAACTTGTACGCATCGGGAGACTTCGCTTTGCCGGAGAAGATCAGTTTCGCATTCGGTTCATCCCAAATCTCTTGGTTGGCATCAGAGGCAGCCGCTTTTTCAATTGCCGCATTAGTCTGCGCATCGACCTTAGCACCTTTTGCATCTCTGTCTACGGATTCGATTCCACCAACATCTTCTGCGGTAAGCGCATATCCCTGGATGCTATTATTCACCATCTGCAGGCGTCTACTTGGGTCTTTCACATTACCGAGGTTGCCATACAGTTCTCTGCCGTAAGCGATAGCATCTTCTCTGCTTACATCCTCCCATTCAGCATCACGGCTGCGCTTAATACGGATAGGTTCAGTATTTACACTCTCTTCTGTAGTTTCTGCCGTTGGTGCCTCAGCATTTACATCCTCTGTTGTAATTTCAGGAGCAGTTTGTTCGCCCTGCTCTGTCTCTGGAATCTCTGCAACCTCAGTGTTTTCAACGCCTTGAGGTGTCTCGGTTTCTTCGCCCTTGATTGCAACCTCTCCCTGGGCTCTTACAATGTCGCTGAACTGCTCAGCACCGGAACCCTCCTGGAAGATGTTCATGCCACCATAAGCGTCACACACGATCTCTTCCATCAAATCACGGTCAGTCATAGCGGGACTGTCGTACTTTTCTCTGTACCGTGCGAGCAAGGTGTCTACCGCAGCAGAATCTCTTTGACGCATCTGCGCCTCGACACTATTAAAGAAACCTTCACCCATGTCCTTAATAATCTTGTGGAAGGTTTCATGGTCGGCAATCTGCTCCGCAGTGAGATATAAATTGTCCACGCAAACATAAACGGTGCTCCCATCGAAAGCACCGTTAACAGGGAAGATGTTACCATTGCCATCTGCAACGATTAGGTCTCCCGCGAAATATTTAATTTTCTCAAAGCCAGCCGCTTTCAGTTTCTTTGTAAGAGATGATAGCGATCTTGCTGAAGTACCTTTAACTGGAACTACATAAGTTCCTGCTACACCACCGATTTCACCTGCAAACTGTCCTGCGTCTACAGGCTTCACGTTATTCTTGGCCAGTGAGTTGTAGATTTTTTCAACTCTGTTTAATCGTTCGGCAGTTTCTCCGTTGGCTCCAAAGCGTTGTTTAATGCCATTGATAAAATTGATCCCGACGTCTGCCCGTGTTTCTTCACGTACTCTCCCGCTTGGCTCAACGGTAGGAACAACATCGACCCGTCCTTGGTCTGGATTGCTACTCTCGGCTCCGGCTTCGACTCCTTCATTTACATTTACCTCCTGTCCCTGTGCATTAGCGATGTTCGCTTCGGCATTCTGCAACATCTGCCAATAGTTGTTGAAGTATGCCTTATTGTTCATCTGTGTAGTATTATACGATAAACCAGTCCGTTTGCGTCCCTCTTTCCAATAATTCTCATTGGCTCTCTGCTCTTCCACATTGAAGCCTGTATAGTTCTGTGGAACCAGGGTGGACTTATCGTTGATGATAGTTGCGGTCTTTGGCGTGGTGTCTGTCTGCTTTCCTCTGGCATCCACGGTCACCTGACGGGTAATTTCGGGGAATGCGTTTCCATTGAAATCATCCGTCCAAATGTAATCCACCGTGCCGTTGTCGTGCTTGCGTACTACATCATAGCCTTCGATTCCTGCAGGTGCAGTTTCATTCACACCTTGCGACACATGATAAGAGACAGTATCTCCACGGCGAATCCCTACTGGGCCGCTTTCGTTAGCTGTCGTTCTTGTTGTGTTGAAGGACTGCAGCGTGTAAGCGATGGACGGCTTAAGAACATCAGATACATCTTCGCTAACCAGAGCGTTCGCCAAGATATTCACTTCATTATCGATGGATGACATGGACGATTCGCTCATATTGGACGCATCAGTCATAGCCGTGTTTACATTCATCATTGCAAGAGAAACCGCACCATTTAATTGCGCTTTCGCATTGCTATCGCTTTTATCTACATCGGCAAGCTCATACAACTTGTTTGTTTGTGCTTCACTGCCCGACTCATTAAGATAATGGATTAGATCAACCACTTCGAGATTGTTTGGTTTACCACCATCCTGTACAACTTTCTCTAAATTGGTTGCTAATTTTGCCGCTTTAGTTTTTTCATCCTGCGTTGTTTTAGCAATTTCAATCAGACTGTTAACAGTTGTCGGGTTGTTGTAAACACTTGCCGCTTTGCTTGTGTTTGCAACGCCAGCGCCACCAGTAAGTACCGTCGCAATGAATGCTGTAAGCATGCTCTCGCCAACTTCTTTTGGATCGAGCTTTGCATCCTTATCATAAGTGATCCGTTTGATGAGCGGTGTCAAGACACCAGACACAGCCTCTTCGCCCGATTCCTCAATACCAGCAAGACCAAGGTTGCCGACAGCATAAATTAGAGATTGACCAATCGGAGATTTTGCGACTTTTCGAGAGAATGTACTTAATGCGGATTTGCCAATACCAGAGCCGAGCCAACCCTTACCATAAGCTGCCTCAGCAAAATTGGTTGGCGACAACATAGTTTCGGTCGCAACTTCGAGACTTGCTGCCAAGTTACCATATACGAACGCTTGGTTTTCAGTTGCACCATCCTGTCTTGCTTCAAGGTTTGATGCGCCTAAAGACCTAAGATAAAGTGGCGTATACTGAGAAATCTTTGCAGGTACCCCTACAGCAGTTAATGCAGCAGTGATTGCACGGTCTGCAGACATCTCCATGACATTTGAGCTAACATTAACAGCGGTTTCGCCTATCTTGTTTGTGCCTTCTTTTGCTTGTCTAAGATTCTCCTGGCCGGCCAGTTGCAAAGCATCTGTGGCATTGCGTTGATCAAGTGCTTGTTTGCGCATGTCAGCGTTGGTGCGCATAGCGTTTGTGACCGCTTTATATGTCGCAGGATTTAAATTTTTGCGAAGCCACTCATCGTCCTTATCTTTATAGTAGTCAACTGCATAATCGGTAATACCAACACCTTTCACATTATCGCTCGTGTCGTTTAATCGATCTGCAGCAAACTTATTGATTGCAGTAAGCCCCCCACCTAATGCCCCACCATAAGTCTTGGCTGTACCGATAATCGTATTATCAACTCTCGTCGGCTTAACAGTTGACATTGGAGCAGCCTCAATTGGGGTGTTCTCAAACTGCCGTTTAGAATAGTATGACAAAAGAGTGTTCTTAACGGTAGAGTCTGCGCTCTTGTCGTTAAAAACACTCTGGTCGATTTTGACGGAACCTGGGGTAACAGTAGTCCCCGTTCTTCCGGCGGTCTCGTCTCTCTTGGAATAGTATGAATCCAAGTAACTATTGTCTGCTCTGTTGGTGGGCTGTGCACCAGCTTCCTGCGTAACCGCTTGCTGCGTAGTTTGGGAATCTACAGACTTTGTGTCGATTCCTTTCTTTGCCGGATTCACCTTCCCCTGAAGCGCCGCTGTAAAAGCGGCGGGATCAGTGGAAGTCTTCTTCAGCGTATTCGTAACATTTGCAACTGCGGCATCTTTCTTGTCAGTAACAGGAGCATAAGGTGCTTGTGAACTTTGAACTGAATTTTGGATTCTTTCGGCAAGTCTATCTTGAAGTGATTTCGTTTTAGCGTCTTTATTAAATAGTGCCATAGTAACTCCTTATTAGTATCTAAGTTGTGCGATCCATTTATCCTGTGCCAACTTGTCATAGAACTGTTTGTTCTTTTGATCCTGTACCCACTTGTCATAGGCGAGCTGTCTTTCGAATTGGTCATTAGAACTCTGAAGTTTACCTTGAGCATTCATGTTATCCTGATCGGCGATGTACTTCTTGAGTTCTCTATCCTTGTCAGCCTGTGCCATATTGCGGTTTGATTCAAGCAGGTTCAGCAGAGTATTGATTCTCTGCTGTCTCTCATCGAGATTTAGCTCAGCATCTGCAAGTACACCCTCACGATCTGCGTTGATTAGCTGCTGTGCATAGTCGATGATAGCCTGAGTTCTATTACCTTCCGTTTCGGCGAGCGCCTGCTGACGGAGAGCCTCTGTCGGCAACTGGCCATAGAAACCTCCACGCAGCGCCTGCAGGTCGATGTTTCTCATGGACTGATCGATGTACTGGTTGTAGAGCGGATTCATTCTCTCTCTTGCGAGAGCCTGCGCCTCTGCCCATGTCATGAAGTCACGGAGCGCAGCTTCGTCTCCAACATTGATTGCGTTCATAACATAGTTGATGAGATCGCCTTCGGTCATGTTGCTATAGTCGGTCATCGCTCTTGCGGTGCCTTCCTGTTCTGGTGTGCCGGGAAGTAATCCACCACCATTGCTGTACCCGTTTCCGTCAAATGTCCAATCGGACAGAGGACCATAATTCTTCTCGTAATCATCAAGCGTCATGCTTCCGTCTTTGGTCATGACATAATCGCCACCGCCAGTTCTGACGATGTACGGAATATCAGTCGGGTTGGTCAGTCTGGAAAGCGTACCATCAGCATTCTTAATATAAGTAACGCCATTGACTACATATCCAGTTCCAGCCTGTTGACCATCAGGACCCAGAATTGGAACAGCCTTCGCTCCACCATAAAGCGCATCATCTGGAGTCAGATTGAGCTGAGACGGTGGGTTGCTTGGATTAACGCTTTGGATTGCGTTATAAATATTCATCGGCGTACCTTTACCATTAGTGCTATCGCCAGTCCAAATGTAATCACCACCACCAGTCTTGACTACATCGCCATCCTGGAATTTGTATGGATTACCCTGGGCGTCAACCGTATGACCATTCAAAATGTACGCATTTACGACAGTGCCGTCTTTTCTCGTAACCGTTGTGGGTGTAGAACCAGCAGGGCCAGTTTGTGTTTGATTACCGCCACCACTCTGTGTTCCAGGTTGAGTACCGCCAGCGCCACCCGTGCTCCTCGCACCACCTGCGCCGGAACCATATTGACTATCCGTATCCTTTTTCGGTTGCTGAGGTGTCGTTGGTGTATTGTTGTTGCCTCCATTGAGAAGCGGAGATAAAAACGCCTCCTCCTGCTGTGACAGCATCTGCTCTGTACGATAGCCACCAGGAAGTGACGGAGCAGCACCGCTACCCTGCAGTTGATTTCTTGCTGCTGCGATTTCATTCTTTTCTGCCTGAATCGCATCATAAGCAGCTTGAACATCATTGGTAGATTTGGTCGATGGTGTACTTGGTGTGGTCGGCTTAATCGCAGGAACTTTTGGATTGGCAGTCGAAGTTACGGGCTTCGTATTTACGTTGGATGTCTTTGTGCTTTTCGTTCCATTATCCGCATAGGCAACAGAACCTGTTGTTGGAGTAGAAGACTTTCCTGCTACTCCCTGTGCAGACTGCTTCGCCGTAGTAGTCTTTGGCGTGTCTACTTTGGTGCCAACACCATTGTTGACGGTGTAACTACCGCCATTGGTTTTGACGGTATCACCGTTCTTGAAGTTATACGCAGAACCATCCGCATTGACCGTTCTACCGTTTACGATGTACGCAGTATGAACCGTACCATCAGCACTGGTTACAGTGGTCTTCGTTCCACCTGCAGGCGTGGTAGTCGTGGTTTTCGGTGTCGTTTTGGTAGTCTTCGGCGTAGTGGTGGTTGTAGTCTTTGGTGTAGTGGTTGCGGTCTTCGCCGCATTCGCCGCCGTACTGACTACCGTCTTTGTGCCAGTTGTTTTACCACCACCGCCAGTATCGGCCATCATTACGTTATTTTTGTTTGATCCAAGAGCCATAGTCTTACTCCTTATTCATAGATCATGATGCCATAATTCTCGGCTACCGCTCTCTCTACACGGCAACCACGGGCATCCTCCCATCCGTGAGCGAAGAACACGGCATCAGCCGTATCCAGAAGTTTGATGGACTCAGCAAGGCTCTCCAGTGGAGTCTTCTCCTCGTGGTCGGGAATCACACTGTCAATGAACTCGGAATCGGGAAAACCGAAATCCTTCTTGATCTGCTCCATCTCTTCACGAATCTGTTCCTCGCTCTTTCCGTGCATAGGCATGCTAATAAAAACTCTCATTTTCTACCTCCTGTTTGATGATTGATATCTTTATCCACCTCAATAAAAAAGCCGTGAGAATCAAGACTGAAGTGCCTTCTCACGGCTCCTATTAACCTTAGTCGCTACTCCGCAAACTTCTCAAATAGTCTGCTAACTGCAATCATGATAGACCGTGCTACGCCTGCCATCTCCTGTCGCTTGATGGGGTCCTGCGGACGGAAGTTTCCGTCATCATCACCAACTATGATGCCGTGTTCGTTCGCCCATTTGATATGCGGTACCGCCCACGAATCAGCGGATTCCTTCGCTCGTTCCTCCTCATATTTCTTCATGTATTCTTTGAACTGCTCATAAGAACCCATCTCGTCATCCTCCAATCTTTCGTTCACCTGCTGGGCTATCCAGCCCTGCTTGCTGTAAAGATACGGCCCCGGACACGCCGTTGCCTGAAAGTCTCTGTGCACCGTCATATTGCAGCCGTTCCTGTGATGCACCCTGTCGTCCTTATTGTCAGACCACACGAGCTTCTCGATGCCGTTACGCTTGCAGACATCTACAAGCAGGTTGATGAGTGACTCAAGTGCTTTATCGGATACGTGCCAGTCAGGAGCACCGCCGTCATTGGCTACCTCAAAGGTGATGGCTCTGTGGTCATTAGATGGAGAACCGCTCGTCCATGCACGATCTTCTTCGTGCACATACAGACCGATGCGTCCGTCTGTTCCGATGCCGTAGTTGGAACTGGCCTCACGCTTGGTATTCTGGAATATCCTTCCGCAGTCCTCCACGGTGAGGTTGCCCGCCATGTGATGGATGGTGATGGTGTCTATCTTGTGGTTCCTTGGATGATGTCTGTTCGGCGAGATGCGGACATAGTTCACAAGTTTGGAATCACTCATCTTATTCCACTCCGTTCTGTTTCTTGTAGTTGGCGGTAGAGATTCCAAGGATCACACCGAGGAAGGTGTCGATAGCCGTAATGGTTGCCGCTACCTGTTCTGGATACGGGAGTGGAACGATGTCCTTCCAGATAGAACCGAGCGCCAGATACAGTGTTGCGATTGCAGGCAGAAGCAGTCTCTGCACCCACTTGAGAATGTCGTACACATTGTTCGGAATAATCATTGCTGTTCCTCCTTAAATACTCTGACTTGCTACTTCACGTAAAAACCGCTCATAGTCCTCTCTGGCCTTCTGAGCGGCTTTGCGTGCTTCTTCTACATTTCCGTTGTTATGCCCGTTTGTCAGGGCGTTGGCTGAGACGATGGACAACTGCATCGTTGCATCCATCATCGCCATCGAGAGAAGCGCTTCCTTCTCCCTCCGTTTTTCTCTGTTCTCCGCTTTTCTCTCCATCTTCTTCGTGTGCGCTCCTATGTACGCTACGATGATCGCTGAGACTGCGGAAATTATGGATGTGATGATTGGGTTCATTCTCCGGCCACTCCAATCGTCATGCCTGTAATGGCCGTGAATTCTGCCTCCGTGATGATGCCATCCGCTACTGCTTTGCGCAGTCCTTCGATGGTCACCTTACCTCTGCGGTAGAGGTTCTGCAGCGCTTTTGCCTTTGGACTCATTCTTCACCACCTCCATAAAGCAGTTCATAGGCTTCCTCAAGGTCCGTCATCCTGCCCATCGTGATGGACACCGTTCCGTCTCTGTGGTCGGTCACATCGCCTGCCACGTTGATATCGGAGTTGTCGAACTCATCGATGACCGTTTCTCCCGTCTCATCATCGATGGTCTCCGTGACGATAGACCAAGCGATGCCGTCTTTGAAGATGGCCATCGCATCTGCATAGGTCATCTCCAAGCGGAAGGTCTTGGTCTCACGACCGTCCCAGAACGGGTCTTGGTTTCGGCCTTCAGGGATTTGGGACGGATACCGGGTATCGCCCACCTTGATATAAAAATTCACCATATGTTTTACCTCACTTCTCTATAAGAAAATAACCTAAGTCACTATTGGAATGCTGGGAGCCGTCTTTTCGGTACACGAGGTAGATAAAGTGCTGTGCACCGTTTGTCGTGTAGGTCACCTTCGTGTAATCACTGATGGTCGTTCCGCTCTTCTGATTTCCTCTTGTGTGCGCCTGTACCGTACCGCTCGTGTTGTACGCAGTTGGATAGGATGAAGCGTCTAAGGTCGATGCGATCATGTAGTCGTAGTTGGACTCAGCGTAGGAACGGATATAGACGGTGAAGGTCGTGTAGCCTTCGAAGGTTATCTTCGCTACACCGTAGGAATTGTTCACGCCTTTGTTCGCGGCTTGATATACGCCATCGTATAACGCAGAATTTGGGTTCGTGACCGAGCCTATGGAGAAGCCGTAGGAACCTTCCTGCGCTATCGTGTAACTGCTGAACTTGATGGTCTTGGCCGTTCCCCCGATAAGGGTCTTACCCGATTTGATGGTTTTAGCGGTACCGCCGATGAGGGTCTTTCCACCCTTGATGGTCTTGGCGGTACCACCGATAAGTGTCTTGCCTGCTGCCATAAGTGTCACCCCTTAAGCGTAAGTCCAAGAGATGGCACCGTTGACAGTGGGATTGGTATCAGCGGAGTTCAGTGCTTCGCCACGAGCCATGTAGGTCGTGTAGCCTGTGTCTGCGGCATTGACTGCTGTCGTTCTATTTACTATCGCTGATAATAGCTTCCCACTCACAACGCAATCGTAATCATACCATCTATAATCTGCTGGTCTATTTACAAGGACGAGCATATACGGACCTGCACTGTAGTTATTAAGCAAAACGCCTACATCCTCACCCAAATCCTCATTTAAGAGATCTAAATAAGCGTTAACTGCTGCGGAAATATCATCTGCGGTAAGCGCCCTGAAATTGGCCGCTCCATTCGACCCATCGGGTGCAGCGAGGACTGTATTTTTGGTTCTTGAAATTGTGGCATCGTAGACTCTGGAGCTGAAGTTCGTCAGATTTGCAATATTATGATTATGACTTGCCGCAGCATAGTCCGTCCCAGCCACCGCAGCAGTAACACCGCCTGAGCCGTTGCCTTTGAGGATGCCAGATGCTGTAATCTGACCCTGTGCGTTCTGGTATTCCGCAGTCCAAACATTAGCAGTAGAAACACTAACAACCTCCACGCTTGGGCTGCCAGTATTTCTCACGAATACAATACTTGTAGTCGTGCAATAGATAAGCCGAAAAACTTTCGAGTCATTGATTGTGAAAACAATCTTTCCTGCTACATGAGCAGCTCTAATGTTGGCAAATGTTTCTGTGCCATACGCCGCAACGAACACCTCAGGAGGTACTTCCTTGTTATCGACATACTCTTTTGTTGCAATCTGCGTTGCGGCTGAAGATGAAGTCGGTGTCGGTGCGGTCGGAGTTCCTGTAAACGCAGGAGATGCAAGAGGAGCTAAAACAGCACTGGCTGTATTCCACTGTCCTGCAGCGGTTCCCAAAGTATATAGCGTAGAACCGGCCACAGCCGTGAACACAGTCATAGTCATCCCCGATACAGTAGCAACTCGTGTCAAGGTATAGACGAGTCCATCCTTCTGAACGATCACAACTTTTCCTGCATCATGCGCCGCAACGATATCTGTGTCAGCGGTAACGCCGTATTCTGCAACGAAGACATCAGACGAAACCTCCTCAACACTTACGGTTTCGTTCCCCGTTGACCGATTGTATAGGAAACGCACACGAAGGTCATATGGCTGACCGAAATTGCAATAAAAATACAATGCCATAATGCCGTCATTATATGAACCGCTCGTGTAGATGCAGTATTGAAATTCGCTTAGGATGACTATGGGTAATTTTCCGTCCCCAATTGCGGCCCAAATCTCAAGGGCTGTTTTGTCGGCGGTGTAGGTAGTTACGCCAGTATCCCGGTCGTAATCCGATTCAATATTTACCCAGAATATCTCAGGAGGTACTTCCTTGCTGTCTACATACTCCTTCGTTGCAATCTGCGTTGCGGCTGAAGATGAAGTCGGCGTAGGTGCAGTCGGTGTTCCTGTAAACGATGGGGAGTCTACCAGATTTGCAGATGATACAGTCCATTGATCTACACCTCGTGTACTAACCGCTGTACAGTACGCAAGTGCGCTACCCATTAGAGGACGAGCAAAATACATCTGCATCGTCGCATTATATGCGTAACGAAAACTAAGGATATAGAAGTTTATACCCATAGTAACTATTGGCAGCATTCCCGATTCTGATGCTGTGTAAATATCACTGATTGTTTTATCAGCAGTATAAGTATGCGTATCCGTCTGCGAATCATACGTATCAGTCAAATGCACCCAGAATATCTCAGGCGGTACTTCCTTGCTGTCAACATACTGCTTGGTTGCAACGTCCATGTTGTTGGTCGGGCCTGCACCTACCGTCAGTTTGCCTGCAAGCCATTCATTGCCCAACCAGTCAAGAGTACGGGCGTTACCTTCATACGTCAATCCATTTCCTACGACTTCAATATATTCTCCAGCATAATTTGGATCGTACTCTGTGTTGAGGTAGAGGAAAAACTGAGGAGACAAAATTGGCAAATCTTTTGCAATCAAGGTCACCTGATTTGACGAGACGCTAAAGCTAACTATTTCTGCATAGTCGCTCTTTATGTCCTCAATAGCATCTGCGGCAACCCCTCTTGGCGTGAAGGTGAATTGCCATTGTATAGTTTTTGTTTCAGGGAATCGCAATGCTGTCCAGTCGCCATTCAAATCGTACATACGATCCCAAAGCGTACCCTCGGAACTGTCTATAAACCTTTCCAATTCATCTGCATCTGACTGTGTAATTTCCCCATCCCCGTCAATATCTGCGCATCGCAGAGATGTAGGGTCTGTAATCGTGGATTGCCCGCTTAAATGCGCATTCACTAAATCGAGGTCTTCTTGATTGATTAGTCCATCGCCATTTATATCGCCGAGTTTTCTTCCGTTATAGCCGCCTTGGGCTGCTACATTTTTATAGTCATAAATATTACCACGTCCGAAAGTGTGCTGATAAGCACCTAAAGCCGCTGTTGAGCCTTCCGCATGCGAGGTAAGTCCATATGCGCTTGAGTTATACCCTTCCGCATGAGAATAGTCTCCAAAAGCATCTGTATGTGAGCCTTCCGCATGCGAGGCCCAGCCAAGCGCACGTGAGATATCCCCTTCAGAATGTGAGTAATCACCACCTGCGGACGGAGTGATAACGCTCATGTATCTTGCTGTGACACTCTCAGAGCTATCTGGAACTAAAGGGCTCTCTAAATACAGTTTCTTATTTTCAAAATCAATAGATGTTATACGACTGAGATGTATAATATCCTCGTTATAGTCATCAGTAAGGTGTTCGGAATATTCAATGAGTTGTCCTGGCGCATACGACAAACGCCATTGTCTTTGGCCGTAATCCCAGTCCAATGTCGTGGCGTTTAATGCACCTGTGATTTTAATATTTAAGGAATACCGATCCCAAGTTCCTTCAGCATGAGAACCTCGTCCAATTGCGACTACGCCCTCCCCTTCGGCGGTAGCACTCTCCCCAAGTGGAGAACCTTCCGCCCGCCCTGCGGTTACATAGTCCACACCCTTAATCATCGGTGTGTCAGACCAACTTGCGGCAGTTCCATTTGTGGTTAAGAACTTTCCGCTATTCCCTGTCTGATCTGGAAGAGCATCGACAGAGTCCCACGAAAGCGCACTGCCGTCCGTGGTCAGGAACTTACCGCTCTGTCCGCTCTGAGAAGGAAGCGGTGCCTGATAGTCCGTCCCTGCTACAGCGGCAGTAACTACACCATCGCCCTCGCCTTTGAGGATACCAGTCGTAGTGATCTTCGGCTGCTGAGGACCAACGATAGATGCCGCTTGGTCTTTATAGTACTCAGCGTTATCGTGGTAGAACTCGTCATCGGGACCTACGGGAATTCCGTTCCTTGTGCCCCTTGCCGCCGCTTCAGCATCAGATGCCTGAGTGCCGACAGACGCAGCAGAAGCCGCCGCAGCAGTAGCAGAGTTCGCCGCATTGGTCTCAGAGGTGCTTGCGTTGGATGCAGAGGTAGCCGCCTGACTTGCCTTCGCACTTGCAGTGCTTGCAGATGCCGCCGCATTTCTCGCTGCCGTTTCCGCATCGATCTTAGAGCCTGCAGCATCCGTTGCATAGTCAAGAGCCTCGTTCGTGAGTTCCTGTGTTCTTGCTGCGTCTGATGCCGCATCGCTTGCAGATGTTGCAGCGTTGGCTTCAGAGGTGGCGGCATTGGAAGCGGATGTAGCCGCATTGGAAGCGGAGGTGGATGCATTAGATGCGGAAGTCGCCGCTTCAGTTGCAGAAGAAGCAGCCGCCGTAGCTGAGTTGGATGCCTGGTTCTTAAATCCATCAGCAGCGGATGCGTACTGGCTTGCACTTGTTACGGAGCTTGCTGCAGCAGAAGCCGAACCACTTGCTGCGCTTGCTGAGCTTGCGGCAGCCGTTGCGGAATCAGCGGCATTATCCGCTGAATTCTGTGCATTGGTTTCTGCAGTCTCTGCTCTATCCACGAGTGCATCCAGTATATCCTTGTAGTCAGGATCGAGTTTACTTCCAACGATAGAGCCTGGTTTTATAGATGCGGTTACATTCTTACTACCATCTTGGTTGGTTGTTTCTGTAAAATCAATCTCAGCTGAATCTACGAATGTAATGGCATTGAACATTGCGCTGACATCACACTCACTATAACTACCATCCTCATTGGTAATGCGTAGTTTGTAAGTGCTTCCACTTTGAATGATGGACACGGACACGGGAATCTTCTCAATGTTTGTGTCAATAGTCGTAGTCGTTCCACCCTTTGTTTTAATGGTGAACGTTCCAGTCGTGCTATTGTATGTAATTGTCTTCACCAAGGAATTCGCGTCTGCGATGGTCTCAAACTTGGCATCAGCAGCCGCTTTCGAGTAAGTATTTCCGGCAACGCCTGCTGCAACTGCTTGAGTAAACGCCGTGGTAGCAATCTGCGTACTGCTGTCCTCCGTGGATGGCGTTGGAGCAGTTGGTGTTCCTGTAAATGTAGGCGAATCAATCGGAGCCTTCAGCGCAAGAGCAACTTCCAGTGCAGTCCTGATTGCGTCAGTGTAATTCTTAGTCGCAGGATCGGAACCGACTTCGGGAGTCGCAAGATTCGTAATCTTGTTGTTGTTCATGTTGAGCGTTCCGCTCATAGTTCCCCCAGCAAGCGGAAGGTAGTTTGCTTCCCTCGCAAAAGCCGGATGGTAGGTTTCTCCGTCAGTCGTATACTCAATGTCGCCGTTCATCTTCACTCGAATGGCTTTGATGTCACCACTTGCAACACCGCCAATCTCGTTAATGTCAAGCCCGGTGAAGTTAAGGTTGTCTGCAGTTACACCGCCAGCACTCCCATCAGAGTGGATGGAAGTCGGGTTGAACATTTTACAGAGTTCATCAATATCGTGTGAAAGTTGTTCAGGCCCCATTGTATCCGTAGACGGATTACCTTGTGTACCATTAAAGGTTCTTTGTGGTCTGTAACTCATTGAAGTAATACCTCATCTTTCAAAATTGTCGGGATAACAAAATCGGTCGGTTCGTAAACAAAGCCGATTGCAACAACCGTCAATGGAGAGTTCAGCTTATTATTCTTGATCTCCAACTGGAATGTGTTTGACATCTGTGTCAATTCCACCATTTTTACAATGGCTTCACGGAAACCCCAAATCCGTCCCCAATTGCGGCCCCAAACAAGAGATTCTGAAACATCAACAGTATTTAAGTTGTACTCAAATATATGATCGTTGTATCCCATGATGATGCGGCAGTCCGCATCGATCTCACTCACTGTGGTTGTCTGCTTAAAAATAATTCCAACAAGACGAACAACCTTGTTTACAAAAGGATTCCCAAAATGGTATTCCTTTGTCTTTATATGAAGGTTTATAGCCTTGTCTTCACCAGTCTCAGCATCTACATCACAGATTCCAACATCGACCTGCATCAAGTAGTTTGTGGATGCAAAATAGAATCCATAGCCATCCTCGAACCATGCGTTCACTTTCCATCCTGTATTCTCTGTGAACGACTTGGTTTCCCACTCGAATTTCAAAACTCTTGTATTGCCTTCGTCTTTGTCGGTGTTGTATGCAAGATAGTAAACGTTGTTTCGGAAGTAACCCACGCAATCTTCTTTTGAGTCAATGGATGCGATGGTGTTATCTACACGGGAACCTGTAATCTTTTTAATAACTTCGTTTCCTTGAATGAGAACAAGGTCGGAGTTCAAAATAGAAACGGATACGTTGTATAGACCGTCCTTGCCAAGATAAACAAAGGAGTGAGGAGTAAGAGCGATACTTCTTGGACTCATGCAGCCATATGGAAGGTTCAATGGCTTCCATCTGGCATCCTCAAGGGCATTGATTCCACTCCATACATACCAACCATTTTCATAAGACACCAATATAGACTCAGACAACTGCATCATAGCGGTTGGTTTGCCGTATCTGTTCTCCCCGTAGACCCTGTTGTAATCACTCTTGAAGTATGTAGGATTACCGATCTCAGAATAGAAAACTGCGTTATCGTCCGGGTTTCCTGTAGCGAATACTCTATAGGAAGCAGTGTGCACAATAAACATCGTGCATTTCTTGATTGGAGCCAAATTGTTGTCGTTGATTTTGCCCTCTTGTGTTGTCGTATATGTGATTACGCAGCCAGTATCTCCAGCATCAACATAGCCGTTACTCACAAGACCGTTTGTGTTCTTGGTGAAGATAACCGTGTTGCTTTCTTTCTTGGCAGTCCACCCTGTAATCGATACAGATTTGATAGCATCAACGATTGTGTTGATGGATGCGTTTGCACCAACTGATACCGTGTGCGCATTATCATCGATATAAAGGGTAATTGTACCTGCTGCGGTGGAACCGTTCACAACAGTGATATAAACGATCTCCGGCTGAGACGGATCGTAAGGGGTCACCACTCTCGCAACCGATGATGCAAATTGCGGGACTTCCGTAACATCCGTCCACTTTTCTGTGTCCTTATAGTTCTCCGTTGCTAAATTGATGTTGTCTCTCGCAACCTTCGCTTGGTAGAAGTGACCAAGATCACCCGTAGTGGAATTGTCATTATTCCTGACAATCTTTCCTGCCGGAACAGATGCCGTACCAGCTTCAGAAGAAAAGTCGTAGTCGCCAATGCAATACAACTCAGTTCCATCGCCAAAATAAAACTTATTAAATACAACAAACGGGTAAATGCGAGTTGCCCCTGCGGTGATAGCTGTCTTCAGTGTTAATCTATCCGTGTCTTGGTTATAGTCATAGACTTTGCTGTCAATAACAATAATCCGTTTATAGATCGAACCAATAGACCAAATATGAGCGTCAGTCACTTCAACCTTTGAGTAATAACTTTTTACAGTTGATGTAGCTGGTGTGAGGATTATCTTATCCCCATCAATCACGGTCCCGCTTACAGTCAATCCGTAAGATGAGAGATTCACGGTTATATCGTCATAATGCCAAGCGTTGTCTTTGTAAATAAATTCATATTTATCTTCAGGCAATGTTCCTGGATTGGAAAAAGAGACGGTGAATGTTTTATTATTCATCGTCCGAAGTTGCTTTGCAAAACTATCAAGGTTGATGTTCTTACTGCCTTTTCTTGTTTTGAAAGACTTAATCTCAGCCGAGTATTCCGCATTTTCAGAAAGCACCACCTCGTTATCCTTAATGGAAATACCAGCAACACTATCATTAAACCCACCGCTGAAGTCTGAATATACCTGCTGCAGAAATTGATTCATACTCATCGTTAGTACCTCGCAGGCATGCGTCTATATCTTCTGTTGGCAAGATCAGTGGCATTATCCATTTCATCAAGGTGAGACCAAAACAACTGGTCATACTGCTGAGAATCTGTATCCCCCTGCCCGTAAATACGTGCTCTCATTCTTGCGGAGAGATAGTATTTAATAGTTTCAGCATATCTGTCAGGAATCGGTAAATCTGCTTCAACAGTCTGCGGTGGATCAGGTAAATACCTGAATGTGATATCGAATGTTCCTGGGTGGTAGAATGTGATAGCCTCGTTGCTAACTTCGAAAAACGGAGCCTCAAGAGGTCTTCTCGTGTTGTGTTTTGTGACCTTTTCGAATCTAACCAGTTCACGGTCAAATTCATAAGAATCACCAGCTTCTCTATTGCCGTGCGATTCATAAGTCACCGTTTCTATTGGTGCGGCAAGCGGGTGTTGTCTCGCAATATACTTAATTGCGTCTTTGATCCACATGAATGCCGTAACGCTTTCTATTTGTAAGCCCGTCTGCAACTGGGCATCGATTCTGATTTCATTACTTGTCATATACTGATACCCCCATGCGTTCTTCTGTATGAGCTGTTCAGTTCATCTCTTTCCTGCGCAAGAGAAACCTCCTGCGCCGTTTCATAGGAAGCGGCTTCCATTTGATTTTTAAAATCATGATGTTTCGTCTCCTCCAACTTTTTGTTGGATGCTTCCAAATCTTTTAATAACTTATCCGTCTTGGCTACCAGTGTCCGCTCACAGTAGTCAAGCGTTCTTGAGTCAAGCGCATCAAATGGAACAGTAAAGCAGTAGGTGTTCCCTTTGTTGTCTGCGCTATGCACCTCATAATTCCCTGATCTCGTGTCGTAGACAATAAAATAACCGCTTTCGATAGCGGTTATTCTTTCTGCAATCCCATACAGATCATGTTCTACGATTTCGAGCCAAGGTCTTCGTAAATGCAGACTATCTGCAGTCTGCCTGACCCTTCGTTTCATTTACCCTCCTCATGATTAGAAGCAACCCCCACCCGGCGATTTGCTACTGGCTTCCCCCCATAAAAACAGGGAGAGAGGAAACCCTCTCCCCCTGATAAGGCTTGAACTAAACTTCTGCAATGCCAGTGATTCTGCCGTTGGCAGCAGGCTTGGTGCAGAGCAGTTCTGCGTATTCGACCAGTGAGCCTTCGTAGGCTGCCTTGTCTGCGATTCTGTGCAGGATAGCACCGTCGAGGTCCATCCAATCCCAGTCAGACAGTCTGCCGAGATACAGCCACTTGGTGTTGATGAGGTCCATCATATTCGGCTTCATGTACTTCTCAACGGAGATGGGTACATGGCCGTAGGACACCAGATCGTAACCGCCGTTGACCTTCATGTATTCGATGTTTCTCTTATAGGTGTTCTGCTCATCGATGAACGCTCTCTGAACACCATAGGAGCAAGCGATGAAGTTGGGCTTCTCACCTACTCTTGCATCGATACCATCGAAGCCTTCCTGAATCCACATGGAATCCAGAGCCTGCGGAGTTCCGCTGCTCGCCTTATCCAGAACGATAGGCTTGAACCAGTTGTTCGTGGTTCTGTCGATACCGTAGATAGTAGTGGCGGTCATGATGTCGCCGATACCAGTCAGCTCATTGCCATAGTTGCCGGACAGTACGATGTAGTCGTTTGCAGCAAGGGTAGCATTGGCAGCCAGGGTGATAGTGCCAGTGGCATAGTCAACATCCACGATCTCACCTGCAGTCACCTTTGCGGTGAAACTGCCGCTGGAAACAGTGCCGATGTCGATGAACTGGCCAGGATAGAAGGCGTTAATGCTACCGCTGCCAGCCTTCAGGACAAATGCCTTTACACCAGAGGTATTAGCATTGACCTGACCCATGATACCCTCAGAAGTGCCAACCATGTTTCTGCGGAGCATATCATTGCCGTCCACAACGAGGTTGTCCATCATTTCGGTAACCTGATCTACGAAGGAAGCCTTCTGATCTTTGGAAGTACGGATCATCTTGTCGGTCAGGCTGAAGCGTGCATACAGGTTCTTTGAGAGCGCTTCGCCCTGTGCGTAGTTACGAGCGGAGGGAGTCGGCAGGTTGCCATCTTCTGCTCTTGCGCCTACGCCGCCGGAACGACCGTACTGCAGGGGGAACTTAAACTTGTTGCCCACGATGTACTTGCTGCCCTTCTGAACGGCTGCAAGGATGGGGCCGGAACCCTCATCGAGCTGCTTGATGATAGGTGCGAGGTAATAAGTCTTGAGAGCGTTCTCAAGAGTGGTTAAGGTTTCAAGTGCCATTGTTTTTCTCCTTTACCTTCTAAGGTCTCCGAGGAAGAGGTTTCTTGCGTCCTCCATACTCGCCGCAGTCTTTGCGGGAGTTCCGGGAATCTGAGTCCCGCTATTGGAGATGGTTGCAGGTCTACCGCCTTCCTGTAATTCTTTTAGATAGTTTTCAATTACTTTGGACTTAATGTTATCGTCCATGATGATTCTCTGAACGCTGTCGTTATCTGAGAGATAGTCATCAAGAGTTTTGCTGCCTTCAGCATTCGCCTGACGAAGCTGCTCGATAAGATTGTTCTGAGAATTCATCTTCGACTCCATGTACGCATCTTTGTACGAACGTGGGTCTTCAGCAGAAAGATTATTGTCGTTGATGTACCGTGCGATGTCTTCGAAATAATCGTTCGCATCAGGTGTAGCATCGAGGAATTCACCGAGCACTTTCTTTACAGATTCTCTGTGTTGAGCGGCTTTTGATTCTTCCAGTAAAGGTGCCAGTTCATCCTGTAAACCAGAGAGACGTTCCGTGACATTCTTGTCTGCGATCTGTTCAGCGAGATTGCGGATATATCCTGCAGGGTTGGCGTAGAATTCTTCATTGAACTTTTCTTCATCGAAGGGTTCTTCTTCAGCCATCTCTTCCTGCGCTTCTTCTGCTGCAACATTCTCCTGAGACTGTGCAGCTCTTTCCGCTTGATTCTGCTTCACAATATCGAGCAGTGCCGAAATGGTATTGCGCATCTCCTGTTTCTCCGAATCTACGGGAGGGGTAGATGCAGGAATACCCTGTTCGGGCGCTGCTTCAGCAACTGGTGCCTGTTCTGCTGCAGGCATGCCAGATGCTTCTTCAGCCGCAAGAACTTCAGGTTCAGCGCTGCCTTCAGGCGGTGTAGATTCAGCTTCGGCAGCATTCATGTCCTGTAAGAACATCTCTGCGGGTGTTAACTGTTCAATGGGTTCATTCGTGACAGTAGTGTTATCAGTAGGCATTTTTTATCTCCTTCCTATTGGGTTCCACCACCAAATGTGGCAGGACTTATCGATCCACGCTGAATGTACGGAGGATCGACATTCATCATCTGTTCTGCTTCTGTCTTTCTCTGAAGCGCTGCGATATGTTCATTGACGTGCGCCTCAAAGATGGCATCCAGTTCAGGCGTCTTTCTTACATAGTCCTCATATTCAGCCTTGAGTCTGAAGTTGTTGTGAACGGAAATGTGGATTATGTCATCATCGTACTCTGCGATGGTGGCAGGTTCTCCAGTAATCATGGCGTTGTTCTCACGCTGCGCCCTTCTCTTCTGATCGTCATCCGCTTCTACGAAGCTCTCCCAATCGCCAAGGTCGAGCATCTCGAATACCTTCGCTCTGCCTTCAGGCGTGATGTTGCCAGTTTCGGGATCGTTAAACAGACCGCCGTTGAGCAGTTCAACAACCTTCTGTCTTCTCTGAGCCAGGGTGTCGCTGCTT
>OCVV011360365.1_pt1 | contig 57822 bp, 46 predicted proteins | sample 1539721 | NCBI WGS metagenome assembly OCVV01 (sample SAMN02144230, study PRJEB22623) | gut metagenome | biome: sheep rumen | host: Ovis aries | place: New Zealand
CATTAAGCAACTTGAACAAAGGCGTTAATTCTCTAATTCTCTAATTCTTGATAATATTTTAGAGTAAACATTCACTTACGAAAGTTTAGTAGATTATATATTTTCGGGTTCTTTCGTCTTTTTGCTTTCTTCGGGATGATTTGAGATTTGTAATAAAAAACAGAAGTCATGTATTTCTCTAACCAATTTTTGAGGGCTTGAAAAAGGTGCAATTATTGTTCTTTTTGAGAATGAAAATCTACGGTTCTTCCGTTGTTCCTCTAACCGTTCTCTAACCTTTCTCTAATCTTTCTCTAACGATTCTCTAAGTTTTGATTAGAGACGGGTTATTGTTACCTTAGCGTTACCTTAGCGTTACCTTAGCGTTACCTTAGAGAAAGGAGGGATGGAATATTGAAAAATGGAAAGAATGAAAAATTAGTTTTTATTTTCAATTTCTAATAGCAGTTATCTGTAACCTGAAAATCATCGGCAGTTTTTTGCTCACCCGTAATTCCCTGTGTTAGGACGAAAACCTCCAAAACCCCATTTTTCAGGTTGAGACTACATCTCTTTTGTGGTTGTATGCTTTTTCTTGTATGCAAGCATACTGATAAAAGCCTCCATCCACACTATCAGCCTTTACAGGCAACAACCTGAAAAAAGGAAAAACCAAGAAAAATATTAATTTGTTGTAAGTTTGTAAGTTGATGAGTTTTTTAGTTCTAACTCTTAAAACTTAACGTTAATCTTAATTTTAACTCAAGAACAAATAATACCACAAATAATATTTCGTTAAGGTTTTCGGTGCAAAGCACCGAGTTTTTCTCTAAAAAGGTTTGAGCCGTTAGGCTTGTGATTGAAAGATGCTAATGAAAGCTTGCTTTCAGATTAGAATCTTGCTATCACAACCATTTCAAAGAAATGAAAACCTTTTGAGTTGTTTTATTGGTTTTTCTTCTAAATCTCAACACAGGATTTTGTGAGTGCCCCAGTTTTTTCATTTATTTGGCGAGGCGCTTATTAATAGTTCTTCCATTTGTTCCACAGCTGAGGTGATATCGCTGAGGAAGTAGTTATGAGTACGAAGGAAATCGGGATTTCCTTTCGAAATGCGGTTATATAGTTCTGGATTCATCTCATCAACAAATGAAGAAATGGCATATTCTATATCGTCCTTCTGCCATTCAAGGTTAGAATGAATATACACGTTTCGTTTCTGATGAAGAAAACTATATGCTGTTTCTATACTGTCTTTTGTAATCATAACTTCAGCCTATCATCTTTTTGCCTCTGTAAAGGTACAATTTTTATTTGAATGAAGAAAATAGTTAGTGAGTCAGTACACTACAGTTTATGTTAATTAATAGTAAAATTACTATTAGTTTGCCATAAAGTGTTGATTGTTAGTAGTAAAATTACTATTTTTGTATTCTTTTAACGTGGCACTTATAATAAATATATGGATATGAACAGAATTATAATGAAAGCCTCTCGTACAGAAAATGGATATTGCTGTGTATGTGATCTTATCCCTGGTTGGGTTGTTGCCTATACAGGTGAGATGAGTGGTTTTAAGGCTTATGTTCAGGAGAGCATTGATTTCTGGCTTGAAGGTCGTAAGGAAGATGGAGATGAATATCCTACTATTTTTGATGGAGAGTATGAAATAGTTTACGAATTTGATGTTCCAACACTTCTGGATTATTATCGTGGTATATTCTCGTTTGCTGCTCTTCAGGCTATTACAGGTATTAATCAAAAGCAACTTGCTCATTATGCTTCAGGTATAAGCAAGCCTCGTCCTAAGCAGGAGATAAAGATTAAAGATGGGCTTCGCCGTCTTGCAAAGGATATTGAAATGGTCACTGCTTAATTGAATTGTCGGATTGACCATGCGACACAACAATTAACCTCTGATGTGTAATGCATCAGAGGTTTTTTGTTTATATTCTATAATCATCAAAATGATATCAGTCTTTTTACCTTTAATTGAACTCGCTCATGTCAAAGGTGTCGTCACGTTTTTCGAGTTCCATCTGTGTTGTTGTGTTTGATGGACTCCAGTCAACATATTGGACGTCGTAGCTGATGACTTCGCCTTTGTGGTTGAGGTCGATGTTGAGAATGGTGATGAAACCTGGCTTCAGCAGCACGGAGTTGAAGGTGCTGCGGTAGAGTTTGCTAACTGGTTTGCCTGAATCGGCATCTGTGTAATGTGCCAGAAACTCTATGTTGAAGGGTTCTGTTGTTGATGTGGCGTTGTAGTATTGTTGATCTTGTGGCACAAGTAAGCCATAGAAGGAGAATGTTTTCTCCTTGTCGGTATCAGCAGAGGCTGTGTTGTAGTTATAGAACTTCACAGGTTTGCGAAGTGTCATTTCCATTCCATTATATTTTTCCTTTATATCGTTATCGGCATCTGTGGTCAGGGCACGCACACCTGCATCTCCCTGATCCCAACGATAGAATACTGGTTGGTTGAGCACACGAAGATTGCTAATAGTGGTATTCTTGTCGCCTCCATTGGCAAGATAGTCTTTAAGGTTCACGTTCACTCGCACGCAACTAAGGGCATGGCGAAAATGAAGTATTGCCTTTGCACCATTATCAGAAGGTGTTAGCGTGTCGTTCTTTACGAGAAGAAGGTCTTCGGCATTCATAAGGTTTATACCTTCCTCGTTGTCAGAGAAGTCTATAGTGTCTTTTGTTATGTCGCCAAGTGAACCATAATAGTATTTGATAGATGATTTGTCATCAATCTTTACTTCTATGCTATCCCAGTCAAAGGTGTCGCTAACAGGAATAGAGTAGGCTATTAGCTGGTTGGTGCTTGTGGCATCGGTCCAGAACAGCGTTTTCTCGTTACCATCTGTTGGTGTTTCGCCTTCCATTGGTCGTTCCCACGAGCCGTTTCCCTGATAATTAAGAATGAGGTTATGGTAGCTGTATCTCTTTACTGGATTATTGGTACGTTGGAATGTGGTAATGACAATCTGGTCTTTGTCATTGTCGAAGTTGATGGTATTGGTAGCCGAATTATATGTGCCTCTACCGATAGCTGTTCCCAGATTATCGGATGTAATTGTGGCACGTGAGACTGGTGCAGAAAGTATTCCTGCCTGAAAGGATTTTATTTCTATTGGGTTGCTTTCTGGAGTAATTAATTCGTTTGTATCGATGCATGAACATAATGCAAAAATACTCATGATAGCTATATATATGTTCTTATTCATTATTCAGTAGGGTTAGAGTTTCATTGTTACTTTATATAATGTTCCTTCTGTAAACTCTTTGATGGAGAGAGGCATCTTGAATCGACGGTTTCCGTCACGAAGCCACACAACAGGTGCTTTTGAAAGCGAACAAGGAGGAAGTATGAGTCGATATACTTTTCCGCTCTTGTGGGCTGTGTAAACGGCATTTTGCTCAATATTGGCAAACGAGGTTACTGTGGCTTTCTGCTTACTATCGTCGTTGATGGCAATACCTAATACCTTACCATTATCTTCGGCTGAACATGCTTCCTTTTCTGTCATGCCGTAAGGATACTGGTCTTTGTTGTATTCTGCATATTTGTTTCCCACAACTACCTCCTGCTGGTCGATATCAGGCATACCTTCAAGGGTGATGATGGCATTATCTGATATCTTGTTTTCAAGATTGCTGTCATCGATAGTTATCTGCAAGGCAGCCATAACATGCTTGAATTGCAGGTGAACATTATAAGAACCTGTCTGCATTATGTTTTGTGCCCACAGAAGGTCAGAGGCAAGATAGTTTTTCTCTTCCTGCTGATTGGCATGAAACACATAGCTGTATTGTGATATTACTCTTTTGTTTGGAGCGGTGAACACAATGTTTTCCGACCATGTTGAGGCGGTATATACGTATGGCGTCTGCTGAGCCTCAAAATGTTCAAGAATGTTTGGAGCCGACATATAGGCATATTTAGCTTCAACATCAATCTTGTCGTCGCTGGTGATATTGGTCCATGCTGTGCCGTTCCATTTCAGCAGCCAATAGCTGTCGGTGCTATGTCCCCATGTTGTTTCACCTATTTCTTTTCCAGAACTGAAAGGGCATATAACCTTTAGCTTTATGCGGTCGCCAGTAAGGAAGGCTGTTCCTTCGATATTTGAACGGCTATGTTCTTCACCATAGAAAGGTGAGATGGATGTTGTTAGCGAGATTCCTTTGTCTGAATGTAACGAAGTTTCTTCGGGAGCATCTAAAGAGCATCCCGTAAGCAGAAGACATAAAAATGCTATGAAGCATTTTGAATGTTGAATGTTGAATGTTGAGTGTTGAGTAATTCGCACTTCGTGCGATGTTGAATTATTTGATATATTCATTGTTTTAATTGTTCTGTTTGGTTACATCCCAGTTGGATTCCTCTGTTGGTACGCCTTTTGAAAGTTGTGGATAGAGATGCTGATAGCCTGTAGAGCCAACGCTAAAGTGCATGTTGCATTTAACGGCATCAGCAAGTCCTTTGGTGGCGTTATATCGATAGATGGCATAGTTCATGGCTTTCCATGGGGCAATACCATAGAATTCTTGTTTCTGCAAGGCTGACAGTTTGCTGTAGTATTGCTTGTCGCTGAGCAGATTGTCGTTTTTTGCCTTCAGCACGTGTGATTTAGCACCACGTATATACTGCTGTGGCAGATAGTCGTCGGCTGTGGTGCCAACGGCATGAGCCTTGGGCGACTTCTCTATGTCGTAATAGTTGCACATGAAGCGGTTGAACGTTACGTTTTTTATTTGTGGAGCAAAGAACTTTGATATGCCAGCATATCCTCCGAGCAGAGCACCTGCAGTTATTCCCTTTCCTGTTTCCATGCAGCCATACATAAAAAGGTTGTCGGCGCTATTCACCATTGCTTGTGTGGCTGTTCCTTCATGTATGCAACCTACTACATAGCTATTGCCTGTAATGCTGTTGGCAATGGCACTTGTTGTTGGTGCTTTGAGAGATATTCCAGCGATGTAAGCACCGAATTTCTCGGCACCAGCAGTTATGCTGTTTACAAGCGATGTGGTATGAACACTTTCCAGGCGAAGGTTGGTAATGGCACCACCTTTTATGTTGCCGAAGAGGTAGCCGCCTTTCACGTTGATATTCTTTATCACGTGACCTGCACCATCGAAGAATCCAGAGAAAGGATGTGTGGCTGAATTGCCTATTGCTTCAATCTCTTCGTCTTCAAGATCAATATCAGCACCCAGAACAACCTTGAAATGATTGTTTGACGTGAGGTCGCTTCTATAGAAAGAGAAAGGCTCGTCCAGGCAGTCGAGATAGCTATATGCTTCAACGGTACTCGTTTGTGGTATAAAGTGTTTGTATAGAATGTGGTTGCCTTCAACTTCGTTGTTTACAAGATAAGGCACTTCCTTTTCTGAGGCTTCGCCTCCTTCATTGGTAACATACCATTTCTTGTTTTCCTTTTCATCAGCATCGATGATGCCGTTCTTGGTACTTCCTGTAGTACCGTTTACAATCTGTATGAACTCAAGGAAATCCTGCTTTGTGTTCAGAGTGAATACAGGTGTGAAGGTGTTGTTCTGGAAAGAATTTTCCATGCCTTTCTGGAACCAGTCGTAGCTGCCACGTGACGAAGTCTTTGTCTCGTTGCTTACGTTGTTGGCTTCAATATCTTGTTCTGTCCATGAAAGTTTATTAACGAGTGTAACGGTAAATTTGTTATACTGGTAGCCCACAGAGAAAATATAGCTCTTACCAGCTTCAAGAGTTAATCCGTTTTTAAAGTCATCGCTTACATCAGCCAGAGTTAGATAATGGCAATCGCCCTCAACACCGGGTGTGTTACTGTGGTCGCCGTTGTTAACATCTTTAAGATATATTCTGAACTTTGTGAAACCAGGTAGAGTGATAGTTCTTTCCTCGTTAGAAGGTTTTTTGCTGAACTGATAAGGAATAGAAAGCATATATAGACGTCCATCAATGTTGGATGTGAACTTAGGACGCATAATATCATTCTTCACGGAGTCGGCTGTTTGAGTGTTGAAAGCAACAATACCTGCATTTTTGTGAATGTTCTTGTAGTCGGTATTCTCAGCGTTGAAAGCTTCTTGAGTGATAGAGTAGAGTGTTTCGTCAGTCATGTTTACACCGGCAGGCATACACATAAGGTCGTAGGCAGCTTGAACAGCAGCAGCCTTTTCTTCGGCAGTCATACCTTCTGAGTCGGTATATTCGGAAGCCGATGTGCATATAGAGGCACTAACAAGTTCGTTGCCCGATTTCTGTGAAATACCAATACGACAAGCAAGGTGACGCATCTGTAGTGGAATTGTTACGGTTGGTCCGTAAGCACCTTTCCAACTTGATATTGTAAAATCAGGATAATAGTTTGTTTTACTTGAGTTTCTTAGCAGGTCGGCAAGATTACTTCTTCCCCATGCACGAAAGCGCACCGTTTTGTCATTCTCCCAGATGAGTGAGTCGCCATTCATAGCCTTCCACTCTGCTCCGAGTGATATGCTACCCGAAGTCATTGGGGCATAAACATACACACGGCTTATTTCGCTTTTGGCATCAAACTCTTTGGCATTATTGCTACTAATATACTGGCGATAGATAGTTAGCTGGTCGTTCTCGTTGAAACTACCATCATGATTGTATGTTGTACGAGTGGAAAAAACATCAGCCATAGAAGCATCGAAGTTGACAGCTTGACCGATAAGCTCACGTTGCTGCTCTGTAAGCTGCATATCATCTTCGTTGCACGATGCAATTATAAATGCTGATAATAGAACTATTATATTTTTAATCTTCATATTATAGTTTATGAGTTCAAGAGTTTATGAGTTCAAGAGTTTAAGAGTTCAAGAAGTTTAAAAGTTCAAGAGTTTAAGGGGGCAAAAACTCAAATTAATATTTATGACTTCGGCACGATAGCCCATTTCAGGAACCCAATGGTAAATGCCTTTTTGATCTTTTTCAAGATGCACATTAGCCTGCCATGCTTCGTTGTATGAGCCGGTATAGCTTTTTCTGTCTTCAGAAAGAGTTATCTTGTCTTCCTGAATGGTTTTGTAGTTGGCGTTAATGCCATTAAAAAGCGATGTAGTGCCTTCTGGGAAGTTCATGAGTGTTATAGTGTGGTCTAAACCATCAAGATGTCCTGTGAAGACGAACAACTTCTTTTCTATCAATTCCTTCTGTTCATCCGAAAGGGTAGTGTAGTCAATAGTTGTGTCCTTGTCGAGAATGAAATAATCACCATGATGCGCACCCTCTTCGGTAGTCTGGAACAGTTTGTTTATCCATTCAGAATCCTTAGAATAGGTGAATGCACGTTGCCAACTACTTCCAGACTCTGAAAGCGTGTGGTTTGGTGTGTCGAACTCGTAGTATGAGTCGTGGTATGTTTTCTCCTCCCATATTTGCGATTCCGACTTGTTGAAGTCAACACCTTCGGCATTAATGTTCAGATATACATTAAGCTCCTGGTTGGCATTAAGAGCGTAAGAAACAGTCTTGTTATATTTCAAACCAGAAGAAAGCAGAACTTTTATTTCACAACTGCTTGTTGATGGAGTCTCTTTCTCGTCGTACATAACATTGGCTGCTACTGAATAAGTTGGGCGCACGATAATATCGAATACCGAATCAGCTTTCAGGGTGTGAGGCTTTAGTTCGTCTATTTTGTCCCATACAGGCGAATAGGTGAAGTTTGTACCAGTAGTCAATCCTGTAAGCACATCAACATTCTTGAAACTGATATTCTGTAGTTTTACATCTTCGCCAAGAAGCGGGTCGATATTGATATGTGCAATAATGCGTGCCAGACGATGAGCAAAAGGAAGTGTAATCTTCTCTACTGTAGAGCTTATGCGGAAGTTAGGTTGAATGGCAAGAAACTCAGACAGCATGGTATAGCTGTCGTCATTCTGTTTTGTTGCATCAAACGAATTATTATTGAAGGCTGTGAGCAGAGCCTTTGGCCAATAGATAGCCTGAAACTCATGAAGTCCGTTGTTGAGCCAGCGTGCAGGTTTACCATCGGCATCAGTCATGTGATAAGCCTTATCATCGTCTTGCCACAGAAAGGCATTATAGAAGGTGCTGTTAGGCTTGGTGATGCTATATTCTTTGTAGCGCACAGGAATATGGTTGTCTTTGCCGGTAGGAAGCGAGAACGACAGTTCTGTTCCACCAACATTTATAATGTCGTTGAGGTTTTCGTTGATACCATTGCTTTCTGCAATATCGCTGGCAGAACAACCCACGAATAATGCTGCGGCAAGTAACCATATATGTGAAATATACCCTTTCATATCTTAGTGTTATTTGTTGTAATCTGTATGATTTCCGAGAGAAGGAGCTACACTATTGCGTGTGCCCACGCTTCCTGTCTTGTTACCAATAGTAGGCGAAGTAGTGTCTTTCCACCAGTTTCCCTGACAATTAGTGTCTATTAGCATATTGTTGTTATACACAGAGTATCCAACAATAGTACCAGTGTTTTTGCTTTTTTCAGCAGGTACAAACCAGCTGTTGCACGATTTTATCATAACATCGTAGTCGCTTATGTTACCATCGTTGAGAGTAATCTCGTGGGTACTGTTGATACCGCCAAGAATACCGCCAAAGAACACCTTGTCGTATTCTGTTGCTCCCGTGGCAACGCGTTGATATAATGTGCTGTTGTCGGCATGATAGCTACATCCTGAAATCTCGGCGTTGTTGGCATTCGAAACAATACCTCCAACAAGGAATGAAGCACCATTGGTAGGAGTCTTTGAGAGATATGCAACAACATGGGCATTGCTCTGGCAGTTGATAATCTTAGCACCTTTCTCAGCCCATACCACAAGTCCTGAAGGATTGGCAGCCTGCACGTAGTTGTTGCTTGTCATTTTCACCTTTATGTTGTTTATCTCGGCATTCTCTCCCGACACAGCGTATGCGAATGGGGCAATGGCATCGGTATTGTTGTCGTTGCTTGCAGCTATGAGGTTGCCGTTAATTTTTACAGTCAGGTTGCTAACCTTGCCACTTATGGTTTTGAACAGCATACCATCGGTAGTGATAATTTTGTTGTTACCTTCAAGAATAAAGGTAACATCCTTGGTTGTAGTCCAGTTGGTAAGTGAAAAACTATCAGCAAGGCGATAGCGCTTGTTTGCCAGATTATATTCTGTTTTTGTCAATGCTTCGGCAAGTTCGCTTTGGCAATCAATCACGGCATCGTATGGATTAATGTAGTTGTTGTCGAAAGCAACCTCACCACAGATGTTTACATCTTTGGTTACCCATGAGTTGCCAGCGTTGTTTACTGTTCCGTTTTTGCTATAGTCGGCAACAATGTTCTTGAAACGTTTTTTGTCTTGCAATAGGGTTATACCGTATTCGAAAGTGTTCTTTGAAACTTGTCCGTCGGCATAACCAGCAATACCGCCGCCATAAACATCGTTAGATGTTCCGTCAATACGAGCGTCAACTTTACATCCGTCGATAGCAGCAATAATGGCATTACCTTCTGTTTGACTATGCGAGATACCTGCAATACCACCAACATATTTCTTACCGTTGTACTCAATTCCCTCTCCATACACATGAATGTTAGATGAGCAGTTGGTGATTATACCCTTGTCATTGTTGTCAACAAGTCCGGCAACGGTGGCTGTAGCTGTTGATTCTGCGTTTACAGACACGAGGTTGATGACACCATTGTTGTTTTGTGCAACAGCAGAAGAAAGAGTCACGTTCTTTGGAATCTTTATCTTGGCATTCTGCAAAGCACCTGTAGAGGTGATGTTGTTAAGAAGACGACCACTTGTACAAAGTGTGGCTCCAGCAACATTAAGAGTGGCTTTAAGATTGTATTTGCTTTCCCATTTTTTACCTTCATCGAGATCGATAGATGTTGCATTAACAATACCTACGGCACCTGGAACATTATATGTCGTGCTACTGAGGAATTCAATGAGTTTTGCTTTGTCAGGAATAATCATCTGCAAACCACTGTTACCGAAGTCGTCGCGTGAAACCTTAATGGTTTTTGTGTCCCAGTCTTCAATCTGTGCCGTGATGCTTATCTGACGCGCATCGTTGCCTATAGTGGCAGTGATGATGAGGTGCTGTCCTGCCTGAAGGTTATAGGCATTCTTGACAGTCTCATCGGTTTTGTATTTAAAGTCGTTGCTTGGACGGAATCGATAGCGTGAGCCTGCAATCTTTACCTCAGTGAGAACATCGTTCTCTGTGAGATAGTTGTGAGGTTCAACAACAGCCTGATAGGCAATTGTTTTTTCTGTATTTGAACCATATATAATATCCTGTTTAAAAGCGTAAGGATTAATCTTTGTCTCTGCTGATGTTTCAGCATCGTAGCTGTTGATATATCCAATAACGCTCTTGCCGTCTCCGTAGTTTTCAAAAGCAAGTTTTTTCTTGTCGTAGGTGTTGTAGGCTTTGAGGATGACTGTGACCATAGCACGCTGATGGCGTATGAAAAGTGGAATCTGGCGAGAGTCACTAATACCACGTTGCTTATTTATCTTGCTCCATTCTGCTGGAGTGTGGAAGTTGAGTGCATTAAGATTGTCGGTCCACTCATCGTTGGTTATTGTTGGCTCAAAGGCATAACCATGTAGAAAGTCTTGCTTTTGCACAAGTTCAGGTGTTGTTTGTTCGTCTGATAGAGTAGCAGCACCAGCTGTTGCCTCAAAAGCATATTGTTTCTGTGTTGAAGGCCAGTAGAGTAGAGATGAAGGTTTCAGTACAGCAGTTTTATCCTGTGAAGAGTATGTTGCAGTACCAACTAATTTCTTGTTTTCTCCATTGGCATCTTCGCCTTCTGTTCTTTCATACATCTTGATAGTGAAATCATATCCAGCAACTATAGGACTGTATTGTGCATTGTCAAGAGTATAGTTGTCGCCAACGTGAGAAACTTCGGCACGTGAATAAACCTTGTTCTCAGAAAGATATGTTGTAAACATCACCTCTTCGCCCTCTTCTATGTTATCAGAAAAGAGTGATTCAACAGCATCGGTACAACCAGTGAGAAGTAACGATGAGAGGAATGTGAGGATAAGTGTATAATATTTGTTATATCGCATATTTAGTAAACAATTGAGCCTGAAGAGTTGTATTCTGTTTCGTCGAGGTCCCAGTCTTCAATCTGAGCATGGAACATACCTATGCTACCAAGACGAAGGGTAATGTTATAGATGTATTTCGTGCCACTCTGCAGGATGCGTTCACTACCATCTGCCGAGTTCTCATCCGTAGAGAGTTTATAGGTTACGGTATGTCTGTTGGAATCTGTTTGCAGTGATGGGTCAGCGCTTTCATACCATGTTATACGAATGGCATTAAGAGTGCCGAAGGCAATGGCATTGAACGAGCTTACTGCATTGGCTTCTGGGGTAGGCATTAAAAACATAGAGAATGCTGATTCTATGTCACCATCTATAGTGTTGCCAATGGTAGTAGCATGATTTCCAACAGAATCAATTTGTGTAAACACATGTCCTTCGGTAGATACTCCAACGAGTTCTACATTAGCAATATTTCCTGGAACTATGTTTACCGACTGATCGGCATCATCGTTGAATATGTTTACCTGTATCTGTGAGAACTGATGTTTGAATATGAGGTTCACCTTGTCTTCTGCTGTCTGAGGAATAAGTTTGGTAAAGGCAAGGATAGGGTCAGGTTGTTCTTCCATCTTTGTTTTGTCGCCACGTGTAAGGTCGTAAATGAGTTCTTTTTCAGGTGCAACATATTCTGTTGGAACAGTTTTTAGCTTATGATTGTCGGCAAGTGCCACGAAAGCATGGTAACGGCGGTTCTGCCATGTAAGGGTGTCCTGAGTAGTGTATTGGGCATTGCCTTTCTTATTTGTATTATCGGTAGATGAAACAATCATCCATGCTGTTTGTTTCTTGCCAAGGTCATATATAACCGTCTCAGAAGAGTGGGTGTTATATGATGGATAGAACATATTGCACACAAAACGGCTACCATCAGGAAGGGCATCGGTGTTGCCTGCACGCGAAAAACCATAGTCGCCAACAATGAAGTGAATAGGCTTACCAACAATGTCGGCATCTGTTTTGGGAACAGACTCAATGTTGTTTTGCTCCAAATCAGATGCTGAACAAGATGTTAGCAGGGCGAGAACTGAAATATAAAGTAACTTTTTATACATGATGATTTCACTTGTTATTACTCTGTTGGTACATCATCATCCCAGATGAGCTCGGCATTACCACTTCCTTCATTCTTTACCCAGTCTTTAACATATCCGAGCAGTTCAACTGCCTGCTTTGAAATGTTGATGTTGTAGGTATATACATTGCCTTGCTCCCACAAAGAGATAGGCTCTGTTGTTGGCTTGCTGTCTTTTACAACTTTGGCATTTGCAAGATTGAAAGTGTATTTTGTTCCGTCTTTCAATGTTACGGTGAGAACCATGTCTTTTGTGGCTTGTGGAACAACAAACTCGTTGAGGATGTTTGTTGCTGTTATAGCCTGTGGCGTACCTGTAGCAGTTACTGCACCTGTGTGGATATCGAGTTTTCCTGAAGGATACACATTGCTTAGCGACAGAGAGGCATCAGTAAGATCAACATGCTTTGTTGATGCTTCGTTAGCTCCCTCTTCTGCTGTTGGAGTGGTGAGGTTGATGATAACCTTACTCATTACGTGCTTGAACTCAAATGGTACAGAACCTGTACGTGGTGCAATGGCTTCGCCTTCGTTATATGTTTTTGTAGCATTTGATGCTTTGTGTGCAGCTGTTGTAGCCCAAACACGATCCTGCCCTTGTTTTACTACTCTTGCGTCATCGCCCTCGCCAAGTGTGGTGAGTTTTTCGCCGTCGTAGTTGGCTTCGGCACGGAAGTAATATGTATCAGTGCCGTTTGGCCAATAGATAGGAGAGTTAAGGCTGAGGCCGTTAGCTGTGTATTCTGCAGTGCGTGTAGAACTTGCAGTAGGCTCATCTGTTGCTGCAGTCATCCATAGGTTGAAAGCATTGCCTTCGGTTAGCTTATTAGCTATGTTGTGGCTCTTCACATCAGCAGTGAAGTCAATAATTCCTTCTCCCGCAGCTTCTACTGTAATCCAATCAGTAAGTGATGCAACTACTGAGACACCGCTCTTGTTGAGAGTTATAGTGAGATGATAGTTGTAGCCAGGGAGGGTTTTTCCCTCAACAAGTGCTGTTGCCCACGCTGTTGTCAAATTGTCGGCAGTGAGATAGTATGTGTAGTTGTTTCCTTCTGCATCTGTGATGCTAAGGAAAGTGTTTTCTGTAGAAAGAACTGTGCCTGGAACTGTCATTGCAACATAGGTACGGGTCTTAACAGCAGCATCTTCCTCTGGAGCTGGGGAATACATAGTGAAATCATCAGCAGCACTTCCATCAACAGTTGCTGTTGGTGCAGTGAAAGTGCCTTTGCTGTTCATGCTGTGCAAGGTAACTGTAGTGTTCTTCAGTGCCTTGTTAGAAAAGCCGTTGCCTGCTTCAAGAACAACAGTAAACTCACTCATGGCATGAGTGAAAGGAACAGACAGATAGCCTGTCTTGCCGTTTTTCACACTTGCGTGAGAATAGGTTATCATATCCTGTGCAGCCGACCACAACAGATCGGTGTGCTGAATATCGTCGGCACTTGCTGGAGCTGTTATAGCGTTCCATTCCAAAGTTCCTGTAGCTTCTGTAAGTCTCTCTGGTGTACCACCATTATAGCAGTATCCATAGTAGCTTTGCAGGCCGTGATTGGTGGCACGGATATCTTTCTCGCTAACAGCCGATTTGCTAAAGTCATCCCAATAGAGCGGTGTTCCGTCAACCGATACACTTTCGGCAGCGTTAACTTTAAGAGTAACCAGTCGGTCGAGTTCTGCATCAACATCATTATAGTTATCTTTCGATGCTCCTTCTACATGGCGAACAAATGCTAACAGTTCGCTATTAGCAGCAAACTGGTTAGCTGATGCACGAGATACAACTGCAGAACTGAGCGAAGTGTTGAAACCCAGTTCAAGACGTTCTGTTGAGTCGCCTGATGTTATATCAGACGAACATCCCACAAGGAACATCAAAGCAGATATCGGTAAAATTGAATATTTCAAATTCATCTTTTTGTCGTTTATTATTATAGCCATACATCACCGCTGGCTTTTTCTGTTTGCCATGGGGCAAGAGACACAGAAATGTTGGCAATACCTGTCTTTTTCAACGTGAAAGTGTAGGTGTATTTGTGACCAGGCTTCCAGTCGGGGATTGCTTTAACATCACACAGGTTCACTTCATATCTCTGATTGTCCTTTGTTGTGATAATGAGCTTAACATTCTCGTTGCTTCTTGAAAGCACCTGTGGAACAACATCATAGGTGAAGTTGGTTTCTTCGCCGGCAGGAGCTGTCATCACCACATTTGCCTTAGCATTCTCGCCTGTGGTTACTGGCACAACACGTCCATTACCCATAAGCACATGTCCCTGATGATACATATTTTCAATTACCACCTGAGCATCCTCAAGGTTCACCTTGTCGTCTCCGTTGGTGGTGTTAAGCTGAACATTTATCTGTGAGAGCATGTGCTGCTCGATGATGTCAATGTCGTTTAGTGTAGGACCAATAGCCTGATAGATGTTGCTAAAGCCTTTGTCTGAACTATATGTGGTAGTAGCATTACCCATAGGAGCACCCCAGTGAGGATCTGATGCACCTCGTGTGCCACATGAGATAGTGAAATACGAGTCATCGTGAACATTGGTAGAGTAGTTTATTTCAGTGCCTTTCTTTACTGTTCTGAAATGATAGAAACAAGTATTGTCGTCGAAGAACCAATCTGTAGAATATTTATTCTGTTCATTATTAGCTGTAAGAGTAGCTGCAGAACCATAGTTACCATTCCAAATCTTACCTACATAGTCATCGGTGATAGCATCGTTTCCAGCATCTCTAAGGCGATACAAGGCTATGTCGGTACATGAATTTTTACCTTCAGCCTGAGAAACAGAAATAGAGATGCGTGCATTGGTAGTAGCTACAGAACCGGTGACTGACTGCCAGTCAGACAAGGTTGCTTTTACAAAACTTACTCTGGTCTTGTTAAGATTGATGGTGAAGATGTAGTGCATTCCTTGTTTGAGGATGTATGGTGTGGCGTCGGTAGCAGGCTTGTCGGTAGCAGGCATATCTGTTGATGCCTTTAGAGCCTTTAGCAAGAGAGCCTGACTAACATAGTATCTGTTGCCATTAACAGTTATAGTGATAGCATGATCATCGGCAGTACCTATAGACAAACCTGGCATGAAAAGACAACTGTTGTTGATAATCTTTGTCTGGTTTTCTGTTACATCAGTAGCATCCATAGTGAGCAGGGCTTTGTCTTTAAGATTAGACCAGCTACCTGTAGAAATATCAAATGTGCCTGATGTGTAAGGCTTGAAATCGTCGTTGCCAAAGAGAACGGTTGTCTTTTGGGATGTGAAGTCTTCAGGACTAATATATCCTTCTCCCGAAACAAGATTCACCGTAATCTTTGTCAGTGCATGATTGAAATGTAGCTGTCCCTTTTCAAACTTACCTGCATCTTTGTGACCAAACCACAAACGGTTATCTTCTTCATCGCTCTTCTTAACAATGTTGTTGCTATACACAAGATCGTAGTTGGCACATTTTGTGTCGACTGCATTTTGGTTTTTGGCAACAGAAAAGTTGAAAGAGAGATTGTTCGCATTGTTGGCAGCTGTTTGCTTAATCCATGGATTGGCAGCTGATACCCCCTCTAATAATGTTTCGTTATTGAGAAGGGTGGTCTCCTTGTCGGCAATGGCGATAGCATATACCGATACTTTTGCTTCGCGTCCGTAGGTGTCGTCCCAAAAGCGACTCTCGTTCAACTTGTAGTCAACAGCGCTGTATGATTCCGAGTTGTTATCGTTGTCCTTTGATGCAAGGAGTGAAGCAACAGACCATTCTGTTTCTGTTGCATTTTCCGATTCTTTTTCACTCTTTATTTTTGCAATAATCTTAGTGTCGGCCGTGGTGAATCCGGCACGTGAGAAACTACCTGTCTGTTCAGCCGAAGCCGAAAGACTGATAGGTGTTTTGCCCCAGTTATCAGGATTGATGATATCTAACAAATCACTACTGCACGACGAAAGCGTGAGTAGTGATATGAGAGATATGTATGTTGTTTTTAATTTCATTGTTCAAATGAATTCAACAGAGAAAAGAAATTATTTTTCCAAACTGATGTTCTGTGATTCAGCATTGATAATTGTCCAATCAGCAACAGAAGCAGTCATACTCTTGATACCAGACTTAACGAGGTTGAAGGTATAGGTGTAGGTGTGACCTGGATACCAGCGTGTGATAGTTTGGCCAACAGTATGCTGAGGGCCAGCTACAGTAGCTGCCTTAATGTTGCTGAGGCGTTCTTTGAAGTACATAGACTGTCCTGTAGCTGTCTTGATGCTGATACCGATGTAGTCATTGTCATCGGTAGAATTTGCTTTTCGTTCAAGAAGCTGTGGAACAACGTTGAGAGTGTAGGTGTTGCTGTTTTCTGCTTTGTTAAGCACTACATCTGTAGTGCTACCTGAAAGTGTGATAAGACCGCTACCCATGAGAACCTTACCATTGTTGTCGATGCGGGTAATAGTTACCTCGCTACCTGTGAGGTCAACTGCAGTTTTGTCTTTAGTTGTTGTAAGGTTGATAGTTATCTGGCTCATCATGTGGAACTGAGTCATATTTATAGCATTAGTTGTTGCACCAATAGCAGGATTGATGGCGTCAGCATATCCATTTGTTACGTTGTAATCAGGTGTAGTGTTTGACTTCTTGATAGGAGCACCCCAGAGATAGTCGGTTGTTCCTGCAGTGATAGGGAAGTAGTCGACATTAGTTGCATCTGTTTTAACATCAGCGCTTGTGTTAACCGCACGGAAATGATAGTATGTCTTGTTGTTCTCGAAATACCATGCATCATCACCCTTAACTTCGTAGCCTGTTTTCCAATTTTTGTCCTCAGGATCTTTGAAGTCGTTTGTTGTGATTGCAGAACGATAGAACTTGACATCGTTGCTTTCAGTACCATTGTTGAGAAGGTTGAGGGTGATGCGTGCATTGCTTGGGTCTGTAATCTTGGCTGTGATATCTGTCCAACCTTCAACAGTTGCTGTCATTGTTACTGCAGTCTTGTTTACGTTGATGTTGAAGATATAGTTAAGACCATTCTCCAATGTAACATCTGTGTTTGTGAGCTTGGTCATTGAAGTAGCATTTACTGTTGTGTTCAATGCCTTATACATCATGTCGTATGTGATGTAATACTGGTTATCATCAATGATGAAACTCATGGCATTGGCGTTGCTTCCCTTTGTGTATTTTGCACCTGGGATAACCTGTGCCATCAACTCGTGCTTATTATTGTCTGTGCTGCTCTTCTCGTAGATGCTTGCAACGGTGTTTGAAGTAGCGTTGCTCCAGGTGCCGTTTGTAAGGTCGAGAGTAGCCGATGTAGGTATGTTGTAAAGGGTTACATTGTTGCCACCAGTGAAGTTGAAGCAGTTTGTTGCTGCAAAGCCTTTACCCTTGTTGAGGTTTACAGTGATACGAGCCAAAGCATGCTTGAACTGCAGGTTGCCCTGTTCAAACTTACCAGGACCATCTGTATCTTTAGGATCTTCGAGGTTGAACTTCAACTTGTTGTCGCCAGAGATGTTGTTGCTGTAGATAAGGTCTTCATTAAGAATGCTTTCTTCTGTCTGGGTAGTAGAAACATTCCATGCTACGGTGTGTGCAAGGTCGGTGTTTGACCATGTCTTATCTTTCTCTGGGGCAGCCAGCAAATTCTCTTTTACCTGAGTATCATCAGTTGATGTCTTGCCTGGAACAGCAAAAGCATAAACTGAGAGTTTTGCATCGCGACCATAAGCATCGTCCCAATAACGCTTATAAGAGTCGTCGAATACTACGCTTGAATAAGATGTAGCTGACTGTTCTTCATCCTTAGTTGCATTTGCTTGAGTTCTGGTTACACGTACAGCATTCTCAGCAGGACCTTCACTCTTGATGTGCATGATGACCTGTGTCGGTGCAGAGTTGTGCAAGCCAGCGCGAGAAGAGGTATTACTTTCTCCAGAGAAAGTAATCTGGTTTTTCATACTGTTTGGAACAAATTCTTCCAATTCAATGTTGCTACATGCTGTAGTCATTACAGCTGCAGTCATAAGTAGGTAGTTGATTTTCTTCATATGATATATGATTTTTTTTTCTGTTTATAGTTTACGGTTTATGAGTTTACTGTACTCCCTCTCCTTTGGAGAGGGTCGGGGTGAGGTTTCTACTTTTCCAAATCTGTATTTATTGTAGCATAGATATAGTCCCAGTCAATAATCTGTGCGGTACATTCTATCTCTCTTTTAACAATATCTTTCACCTTTATGAGGTAGGTGTAGATATAGTTAGGGTTCCATGTGAACGAGTCGTTAGATGTGCCATTCTCGTTTAGCACAAGAGGAATATCCTTAAAGATGTTTGTACCTATCTTGAAACTGATAGATAACTGCACTCCGCTTTGTGGAATTTGCAGTATTCCATCGGTGCAATACATCATGAATGCTTTGTCATCGCTATTGCATAGAGCAAGGTCGTTAAGGTTTGACTCTTTATCATCTGTTGTAAGCAAAACGGGATGCTCTTGAGTGCTAAGCAGTTTTGTGAATTTTCCTTTCAGAAGTGGAGTAGTGCTCAGATCAACATCATATCCCCTTGCTTCGGTGATAAAATTGTTGGATGTTACCTTTATTTTTATATCGGTAACAGGAACATCCTTTAGGCTTCCTTCTTCTATACCGCTGTAGATGCCGAAACGAACCTTTGATGTGAAATGATGGAAGGGTAGTGACACCTGACGGGTGAGAGCCGTGCTTCCAGTGTTTATCTCTTTTGTGCCATTGTCAATCATCAGGTCGTAGTCTTTGCCATCTGCATTGCGTATAATCTGACAAGGGAAGAAATCTTCGCGTCCTGTAGATGGACGTCCATTGTCGCAGGTTTGGAACTGGAACACACCTGTTTCGGGAATGGTGAGATGATTGGTTGTAAATGTGATACCAGATGCATCTTCTGGGTATGGAGTAAGTGCATAGAAGGCATAAGGAAAGCCTTTCTTGTCCCAGTATGTTTGTTTCTGCTCTTTGATATATGTCTCAGATTTGCTTGCATACTCCCATGAGTAAACCGAGTTCCATGAGTCGTAATGGTATTTGACCTGATAGTTGTCCATTACGGTTTTCTGGTTATCCAGCTGGAAATCTTTCCATGCGTTAACAATGAATCCTTGCTGAAGTGGATCGCTTGTTTGGTTTGTTGAAGATGTGATATTGGCTGTTATGGAATGTGTGGCTGTAGTGCGAAGAGACTGTATGGCTACCTGCGAGAATGTGAGTGGAAAATCTCCTGGCAGTTCCTCTTCGTAGGCATCAGAGGATGCACTACAGCTTGCAAGAAAAGCTGTAGTCATCAATGTTGCAATATAAATAAATGTTTTCTTCATGTCTTGTAGGTTTAAATCTCAAAGTGCCATATCACTTCCTTGTAGTCTTCAATAGTAGGAAGGAACAAACTCTCCATCTTCAATTCGCTCTGATACTCAGGTTCAAGCTGCATGCAATCTATATCTATGGTGATGATGCCGCCATAAGCCTGTTTCTTCATCTGGTCGGTGATGTCGCGACGATAGGTCTTGACAGTGCCATCGGCAAGTGTCAGGTCGAAATAAATGTAGTTATGCAGGTCGGAACGACCACCTTGATAGGTTGTGCCCTTGTTGCTATCGTAACGTTCCATATCGCATAGTCCGAAGGTGTTGAGACGGCCTCCTACAATATCTACTTCCTCGCCATCAATTTTGATGCCTTTCTTCATTCGGGTTGGCATATAAACCATGCAGGCATCGTCAAGAGTGTGTCCGGTGTTTACTATTGTACCGCGGGCAAGTGATGTAATGGCTGCATTGCCATCAACATCCTGCACTATGCTTTCATTGTTGTGCAGAACAATTTGCACCAGATACATGTAAACGAGAGGTTTAAGTATTGCCTCGATATGTTTGATGTAAACGTTGTTTTCGGCATCGTATTCATAGTCGTTCAAATTTTCAGAGATATGCACATCCTTAGGGTAAGCTCCATACATCATCTCAGGTTGGTCGTGAAGACCAATGATGGCATCATCGTTTTCGCTGCGTCTATTAAAACCTTTGCTTCCATTGGTATATGCGATAACATTGTTTGGGTTACTTTCGTCAATCTGTACGTTAGGCGATTCGCCCTTAAAGTCAACATCCGACCAGAATAGGAGGTTGTAATATCCAAACTGGAAATATTTTCTGAATGAAGGGGTGTCGATGGTAAAGCCATCTTTACCAACAATTGCTCCATCAGGATTTTCACCTGTATAATATCTGCGCACCTCAATGAGCTTTGGCATGGGGTATTCAAGAGAATCCCATAATGCAGCATCTGTTTCGTCCCATCCGAAATGGTATTTCACCTGAACATCGGTGTGCACATCCCATGCTACATCGATATCGGTGTCAACCTGTGGAAGGATAATTTTCATCTCCTGGCCAGGGAGATGAAGTGGTGGCTCAATACACGATGTTATTGAGAATGTGGCTAAAAACAATAAAAGATATGTTGTTATATGTTTCATTATTCAGAGTGTCATTTCTGTATATTATATACAGGCTTTTTCTTTCTGTAGATGATGTCGTATGTGAGATGGATTCCTGCGTTGGTAGGTCCAAACCATGTCAAACTGTGATTACGTTTTTTGAAGTCTGACGAATTACCATGATAGTTGTAATAGTATAGTCCGTCAATGTCACCAGTAACAGGGTTGCCCCATACGTAAGGGTCGAATTGAGTGTAGAAACCTCCGAAAGAAGCACTGAACTCAAGACGCAAAGAACCCTTTTTATTCAGATTGCAGGTGTAGCCAATACTTAGTCCTGCTCCTGCTCCTTCGCCTTCCCAACCTTTGGTTTCGCTAAAACCGATACCATATTTGGTGCCCTCTACATAGGCACTAAGGTAAGTACCGATGAACTGTCCCTCTCCCTTGAAATATCTACGAAGTTCAAACTGCAGGTCGCGAATCTGGAAGAACTTGTGCTCGTCCCAATGGCGATGATTGCTGAATGTGAAACCTGCATTATAGGTGTAGTGTCCGTCGAGAGGATAATATTCCAGTTGTGTGTTGATGCCGAAGGCTGTGCCAAACTGTGGCACGTAAAGGAAATCGTGCAGCAGGTTGGTGCGCAAGGCAATGAGATGCCTACGAGTGTATTTCATTGGTTGCTCGGCACATTTCTGCTCTGGCATACTGATGTGTAGTTGTGCGTCAAGATTGGGTAATGGAGTCTTAAAAGGCACCTTGGGTGCTTCATACACTTCGTGATTGCGCACAAACCATAAAATTACTCGTGCCTGACGAAGTGTAGGGAAGTATATATCAAGAAGACGTTTCCATAGCTTTCCTTTGTTATACTTCATCAGTTGGGTTTTGCAATAGCGTTCGTCGCCTTTTGATTTGTCCCAAATAGCTTTTACGATGTTGTAGTCGGCATCGTTGGCTTTCTTCATCAAGGTAACGAGATAACCATAGTCTTCTGTTATGCTTGATGCCTTAACGGGGAGTGCATCAGCTGAACGGCTAAGTCCTTTGCTAAGAAATTCAATAAGTCGTTGAGTACGTCCTCTACTCAAACGGATGTTATTGTTATAAGGACCCTCTGGTGATGCTGCTCCACGCACAAAAACCTGACTAAGACGCATATCCTGCGCCTTAAGCATTGGACGAAGCTCCTTGTTGTAGAGAGCTACAAAAGGGTCGGAAGGAAGCAATTCTGTTCTGTTCACGCGGAAATGAATTCCTCGTGAAATAGCATCGAACACAGAATCAGAGATAACAGGAGCACAATTAGTACCAGATTCTGATACTATAACAAAAGGGTAGTCTGCCTCTTGTTTATAGACATGACTATCTAATACTTGTGCTCTTCCCTGATTAATGTGGCTCAAAAATACAGATACGCCTATGGCAATTTGCCGTATTCGAATCAACATTTAATCACAATAAATTAAGTTACAGATATTGAATTTGTGGTAGACCTTAATCAATTGGTCGCTTTTCGCAAAGTTAATCTATTTCTATTCAAATACCTTTCAATAATATATAAAACCAAGTGCAAAGATATAAAAAAATGAAAACAGTACAAAACAAAACCTAAAAAAGAAAATAGTTTTTGAGATAAATGCGAGAAATACGAAAATGGTCTTCAAAAAAGGAAAGCATTAAGGTTATCGTTTATAAGTATATAGTTTAGCTCATGTAAGTATATAGTTTATGGTTGATTACTATATGGTTTATTAAAAGAAAAAAGTAAAAGGGTAAAAAAGTAAAATGGTAAAATAGGATATAGTTTCCTGTTGTTTAAGTTTGTGAGTTAACGTTTTGTGAAATATTCCTTTTTTATTACTTTTGCATTCCGTAAGAATAAAAATGATATGAAACTAATTCTACATAAAATTTATGATGGTTATCTCTTCTTCCAATTTAAGATGTGGATAAAATATCAAGGTAGAGTCGATTTTGATAATCTATATACTCAAATTTTTCTTATATCATATTATAATATAATATGGTGCATGATACTTTATATATATGTGTCGAAACCAACCATAGAAAATAGAGTTGCTTTTGGAATATTTGGGGCATCCATCTTTTTAATTATTATAAAAATATTAGAAAGGTATCTAAAAAAAAATAACTTTGTAGAGGAATTATACGAGTATTACAAAACATTTTCCGATTCAGAAAGAAGAATAAAAGAAAAAAAGGGATTATATTACAATGTATTACCTATTTGTTTATTGCCTCTGCTTAATATAACATTATGCTATATTTTATCGCAAGTTTACAAGTGATAGCTATGTTGTTTAGTTGGGAGAAAGAAGATATAACGTAATAGAGAATATCTGTTTTGTTGCGTGTTTCTTTTTTTATTTGTAATTTCGCAACGTTATGAAATTATTATCAACGATATTGTTGTTTGTTGCTATGCTTGTGGGGCATGGTGATGGAACAGAAAAGGGATTTTCACAGCAGCAGATTCCTGACAGGGTGTTTGCACGTATGCAAGGAAAATCGTTTCCTGTGGGATGCAAAGTAAGTAGAAATGATTTGCGTTATTTGCGTATAAAGCATTATGATTTGCAAGGGAAAGTGCATGAGGGTGAGTTGGTATGTAATAAGAGGATTGCTGCCGACTTGATAGATATTTTTAAAGAGCTGTATCGACACAAATATCCGATAGAACGTATGAGGCTGATTGATGATTATGATGCTGATGATGAGAAATCTATGCAGGCAAATAATACAAGTTGTTTTTGCTATCGAAAGGTGAAAGGGGCAAAGAAACTGTCAAGTCATTCCATGGGTATGGCTATAGATATTAATCCATTGTATAATCCTTGTTATAAGAAGTATAGCAATGGAAAGGAAATGGTTCAGCCATCAACAGCTAAAAAGTATTGCAATAGAAATATTAATTTCAATTACAAAATTGTGAAAGGTGATTTGCTTTATCGCTTATTCATTAATCATGGCTTTGAATGGGGCGGTAATTGGCATTCAAAGAAAGATTACCAGCATTTTGAAAAGAAGTAAAAAAAAATAGCTCACGAAAAGTGAGCTATTTTTTTGTTTTTATTCTTCTTCGGTGTCTTCGTTTTCTTGATTCTGGTTGTCAATAGCCTTGATTTTCTCGCGAACAAGTTGTGCCTCGTCTTTGAGTTTTTGAATCTTGTGATTCATTTCGTCGATAAGACTGTTGCCTTTTTTGCTTGATGCGTTAAGGAAACCGAGGTTGTTCTCATAAGTGGTGATGTCGCTCTTTAGCTGTTCATATCTACGCATGAGTCGTCCACGTTCGTTGTCGAGGGCATCCTCGCCACGTTTTGCAAAGTTCTTTAGGTTGTTCTTGAAGTTGTCAAGACGCTTGCGGGCAATAGAGATGTGGAGTTCGCTATAGAGCTTGTCGAGAACATCATGATATTCTTTGTAGATCTTGTCCTTCTCTTTGAAAGGAACATGACCAACTTTGTTGTATTCTTCAACAAGTTCCTGAAGTTTTGCTTGCAGATTTTCTGACTTCTCCTCAGCGAGGGCTTTCATCTGCGCAATGATATCTTTTTTCTTGTCAAGGTTGGTGTGCTCTTCGTTGCGAGTACCTGCATTGGCAGCATTACGTGCATCGAAGAAGTGGTTGCAGGCATCTTGGAACTCTTTCCAGAGTTCATCACCAATCTTCTTTGGAACGATACCCACTTTCTTCCATTCTCTCTGCAAAGCAATGAGCTTGTCGCTAGTTGATTTCCACTCTGTGCTATCGGTGAGGGCTTTTGCTTTTTCAACAAGAGCCTTTTTCTTTTCTACATTCTCATTGAAACGGTTCTTAAGTTCTTTGAAGAACTCAGCCTTGCGTCCGAAGAAGTCATCGCATGCAGCACGGAAACGCTCGAAGATTTTAACATTCATCTTCTGTGGTGCAAAACCAATCTTCTTCCATTCAGCTTGAATGTCGATGATTTCTTTGGTGTGCTTTTCCCAATCACCGGCTCCCTTGTTTTCTTCTTTGCCTATAGCTTCTACCTTCTCGCATAGAGCAGTTTTCTTCACAAGGTTGTCTTCCTCCTGGGCACGCAGTTTTTCAAAGTGCTCTTGATGACGCTTATTGATGGTGGTAGAAGCTGCCTTGAAGCGAGTCCATACTTGTTCGCGCAAGTCTTTAGCAACAGGTCCAATCTCGCGATAGTCCTGGTGTAGTTTCTGTAGTTGATGGAAGGCGCTGATAACATCAGTAGCATCGGTAAGTGCTTCTGCCATTTCGCAAAGCTTGGTTTTGGCTTCAAGATTCTTTTTGAAGTCATATTCGCGTGCTTCACGATTGAGGTTTAGTAAATCGTAGAACTGTTCAACATAGAGTTGGTAGTTACGCCACACCTCATTTGATTTCTCAGGTGGCACACTACCTATTTCTTTCCATTGCTGTTGCAGTTCTTTAAAAGCGTTGTATGATTTGTTGGCTTCATCTGGTGATGTAGCCATAGCTTTTATCTTTTCAATGATTTCGCATTTCTTCTCAAGATTGCTTTGACGTTGCTTCTCTTGTTCTTCAAACAATTTAGCACGACGTTCCTTGATGACGCCCATCTCGGCTTTGAAGATTTCTTCCTCCTCATCAGGAACAACCTGATATTTCTCTGGGTCGCCGCCATCTTCAATGTAGGCTTTTTGCTGTGCGTCTCGCTCAGCAATATGAATTTTATAGAATGAAGTCTTCAGATAATCAATTTCCTCCTTGCTTGGTGCCTCGTCGCTACTCACAATGTCCTTTAATCGGTCAATAACCTCTTTCTTAGTTTTGTAAGTTTTCAGCGACTCTTTTTCGGCCTTGGCAGGCTTTGATTCATCGTTGTTCACTTCAGCAGCTACCTCTGGTGTCTGCTGTGCTTCTTCTACTTTTCCCAATTCCAGGGTGTTTTCTTGAGAGTCCATCATTTCACTTTTTTTAGTTTATGATTTGGTTTTTCATTGCATAGCGCAATCAAATATGAGTTGCAAATCTAAATAAAAAAAACGTAAAATCCTAATTTTCAACGATTTTTTTACTTTTTAGCAACTTAAAGAAGGCGTTTTATACGCAAAATCCACCAAGAAAGCCCTGAAACGATAACAGAAATAACTATAGCTGTGATGAAACCGAATGAACTATGTTCCATTCCGTTTATGAGGTTCATTCCGAAAAGACTTGCAATGAGTGTAGGGAACATCATGATGATACTCACAGAGGTGAGTGTACGCATCGTGGTGTTCATGTTGTTGTTGATGATGCTTGAATAGGTGTCCATCGTTGACTCGAGAATATCGGAATAGATACTTGTTATTTCTCGTGCCTGTGTGAGCTCAATGGTTACGTCTTCAATAAGGTCGGCATCAAGTTCATCGACTTGCAGTTTAAACTTCAGTTTTTGCAGAAGTGTTTCGTTGCCTCGGATGGATGTTGTGAAGTAGGTGAGAGAGTCCTGAAGACGGCTAAGTCCGATAAGACTTTCGTTGTTTACTCCGTGATCAAGGTTACGCTTTGATTTCTCAATGAGGGTATTAATCTGCTTTAGTCGCTTCAGATACCATACTGCACTTGAAAGGAAGAGTCGGAAGATAAGATCGACATAGTCGGTGAAACCAACGCCTCTTTTCTGCTGGAAGCTGACAAAGTCAATCATCATGTTTGTTTCGTAGAAACATACTGTGATGGTAATGTCGCGCTTGTGGATAATACCTAAAGGAACAGTGGTGTATGGTGTGCGTGAACGTACCTCCTTAACATAGGGTATGCGAAGGATAATGAGCATCCATCCGTCATCATATTCATAACGGGCACGCTCATCGGTATCGCTGATGTCGGAAAGGAAATAATCAGGAATACCATATTCTTCTTCAAGCATTCGCTGATCGGTCTCGGTTGGACAGGTTACTTGTATCCAACAATTGGGCTGCCACTCTTTGAGTGCGCTCAACTTATCTGTAATATTCCAGTAGGTCTTCATTATTACTAATCTCCATTATTATTTAAGGTATGAAGATTAGCAATGCTGCTAAATCTTCACGCCTAATAATTAAAAGTTTCCGCGTGATAATCGTCCATAATTAAATGATACTTTGATTTAACGCTGCAAAATTAATAAAAATTTTGAATTTGGAATTAGGAATTAGGAATTATTTGCCCGTTGGGCTATGAAGAATTACCAATTAGTAATTATGAGTTAGTGATTTTGAATTGTTTGCCTTCTGTTTATAAAGAAAAAGCCTAAGCTGGTAAAATGGAACCAGCAAAGGCTTTATGATTATGTTTAACTTAAATAGTATCTGTGTTACTTAACAGGGATCTGCTCCAATGTTGCTTTTACAAGATCCCAGAAAGGTTCTATAGTTGCAATCTCGCAACGCTCTGTTGTTGTGTGAGGAGAGCGGAGTGTAGGACCGAGACTGACAACATCCATGTTTGGATATTTGCCAAGGATAACTGAGCATTCAAGACCAGCGTGGTCAACCTCAATAGCTGCATCTGTGCCAGTCTGATCTTTGTAAACCTTGCAGAGAAGGTTAAGAATCTCGCTATTTGGATTTGGATCCCAACCGCCATAAGAACCGCTCATTTCAACTTTCATGCCTGCCATGTTAAAGCAGCTTTCGAGTTGTGATGCTACGTATTCTTTCATGTCTTCACGGCTTGAACGAGCCAGAATCTTGATTGAAGCGTGTGTGCTGTCGATTTCGATGATAGCAAGGTTGCTTGATGTTTCAACTACATCTGGCTTAACAGGGATAAAGCGAACAACGCCATTGTGGCAAGCATAGATTGCATCGATAAGATTGTCCTGAATTTCTACAGGGAGAATCTCGGCAGGCTTCTCTACGTCCTCGCAATACATTTCAACGTTGCTTTCGATAGTCTTGAACTCGTCTTCTATCATAGCACGCTGTTTTTCTACCATTTCCTTTAATGCAGGAACGTTTGCTGCTGGAAGGGTGAGCACAACTTCTGCCTTGAACGGAATGGCGTTGCGCATGTTGCCGCCCTGCCACTGTGCAAGACGAGCGTCGAGTTCGGCAATGGCCTTGCGAACGAAACGTACCATTTCTTTATTGGCATTGGCACGACCTTCGTGAATTTCCAAGCCAGAGTGACCGCCTTTAAGACCCTTTAGGATGACCTTTACGGCAGCTTCCTGATCGTTTTCTACACCCTTGTAGCCTAAAGTTGCTGTAATGTCGATACCACCTGCTGAGCCAATAACAAACTTACCCCATGTTTCTGAGTCGAGGTTCATGAGAATGTCACCGTTCAGTTCGCCTTCAGGTAGTTCGTTGGCACCAAACATACCTGTTTCTTCATCGCGTGTGATAAGACCTTCAACAGGACCGTGCTTGAGGTCTTTTGCCTCCATGATAGCCATGATGGCTGCAACGCCCATACCGTTGTCAGAACCGAGGGTAGTGTTGTTGGCATAAACCCATCCGTCTTTGATAACAGTCTCGATAGGATCGGTTTCGAAGTTGTGCTTACTGTCTGGTGTTTTCTGTGGTACCATATCCATGTGTGCCTGGAAGGTAACAGTTTTGCGGTTCTCCATTCCAGGAGTAGCAGGCTTGCGCATTACGATGTTGCCGGCTGGATCCTGAAAGGCTTCTACGCCAACTTTCTTGGCAAAGTCGAGAAGGAACTGCTGAACTTTTTCTACATGTCCTGATGGACGTGGAACTTGTGTTAGTGCATCAAAGTTTCTCCAGATACACTCAGGGGTTAATTTTGCTATTTCACTCATACTAAATATTGTATTTAAGTTGATATTCAAGTTATTGTTTTGTTTTTGTAAAACTCAGAGCCATCCACGCATATACTCCGAGGAGGGCAACAAGAAGGGTTTGCACGGTATGCACGATAAGTACGAAGTTGAGAGCCTCGGTTTCGGCAACACCATAGAGGATAAGCATTGTCTTAACGGCAAAATGCCAAGGACCAGCCCCGTTAGGTGTGGGCACTACAACAGCTATGCTTCCTACGATGAAGGTTACCATGGCGCAAGCCATACCTAAGTGTGAGGTGCCTTCAAAGCAGAAGAATGTGAGGTAGAAATGCAGAAAGTAGCTTCCCCAAATGGCAAGGGTGTAGAAGATGAATAGTGGAACGTTGCGCACGTTTCTTAGCGACATAACGCCTTGCCAAATTCCATTGAATGTGCTTTTTACCTTATTATATATACTGAGCTTTCTTATTAGCAGATATATTGATGCTATTGCCACTATGCCACAAATGGCTGTTACCAACCAGCCTGTTGGTGTGAAGCGGTGGAAGATGCCATCGATGCTTGTTCCTGTTTCTGCAAAGAAGGTGTTGAATACACGTATCTGGCAGATGAAAGTAAAGAAGGTTATTATAAGCACCAGAAGAGAGTCGATGGCGCGTTCGGTAACAACGGTTCCTAATGATTTTGGGAATGATATGCCATCGTAACGTGTGAGGACACCGCAACGGGCAAACTCGCCTATGCGTGGAATTACGAGGCTAACGGCATAAGAGAGAAAAATGGAGTTGATGCTAACAGCAGTTCTTGGATGTTCGCCCACAGGTTCAAGAGTTTGCTTCCAACGCCAGCCTCTGAACATCTGTGCCAATATTCCAAATGGAAACGACAACAACATCCATGTCCAGTTCATCTCATGCAACAGTATGTGTTCCACGCTTTTGAAATCAAAGTCGCGGTACATCCAGTAAAGAATAGCACCACCAAGAAGTAGTGATAGTCCCACTTTGAATATATTGTTGCTTAGCTTTTTCACATTAATTATTTTCAATGATAAGACAAAGGTAATCAAATAAAATGTAAAACAAGTAGTTAGGATGGATATTTTATATTATTTTTTAGCCAAACACTTGATTAAAATCAAGAAAATAACCCGGAAATATGCTTTTTAGCATAATTGTTTGCGCACACAGTGTATTTTTTATACCTTTGCATCGTCAATAAGAGAAAAAGAACAGACGATGACGGTCTGATTAATATTAGGATAACAATTAAAGAAAAGAAAGGTAAAAAGATTATGGTAACATTAACAGTATTCGCAATTGTTGCAATCATGATTGCACAGGCAATTAATTTGGGTAACAAGATTAACTTGAACAAGTAATCTCTTGCCCCCCTCTTTTGGAAGGAACATTTAGGTTTTTAGATTATTATAAGTTGATGACATGCCAGTTTTAATTGGTGTGTCATTTTTTTTTATGTTCATCTTTCCAAAATATGATATGTTCATTCTTGCTAGATATCTACTGAACTAATTTGTAATTGAATAACTCTTCATCGCGAAGCGACTAATTCGTAATCTGTAATTCGTAATTCCAAATTATTTTTGTAACTCTGCGCTCTATGAGCGCGAAGTTTCTATGCACTCAGCATAAAAAATAAACGAGTTTATTTTGTTCTGCTCTCGTTTTTATGTAACTTTGGCTTCGCCGAACTTACTTTGTCTCGGAAATTAAAATAAAAGCAAGCTTTCATTTTGCATTTCTCTCGACTTTATGTAACTTTGTGGCAAAATAATGAGTATATGAAGAAGGTAACTCCAAAGAAGAATTTAGGTCAGCATTTCTTGATTGATCTGGGTATAGCTAAGCGCATTGCCGACACGGTGGATGCTTGTCCTGATATTCCTGTGTTGGAAATTGGTCCAGGTATGGGTGTGCTCACTCAGTATCTTGTGAAGAAAGACCGTGATGTGAAGGCGGTGGAGATTGACTCTGAGAGTGTGGCATATTTGTATGAAACATTCCCAGAACTTCGAGACAAGGTTATTGGCGAGGATTTCCTTCGTATGGATCTTACAAAAATATTCGAAGGCAGGCAGTTTGTGCTCACAGGAAACTATCCATACGACATATCTTCGCAGATATTCTTTAAGATGCTTGATTACAAGGATCTTATCCCATGTTGCACAGGTATGATTCAGCGTGAGGTGGCTCAGCGTATTGCTGCTCAGCCAGGCAATAAAACCTATGGTATTCTGAGTGTGCTCATTCAGGCATGGTATGATGTGGAGTATCTCTTTACTGTTGATGAGAACGTGTTCAATCCACCTCCAAAGGTGAAGAGTGCCGTTATCCGTATGACACGTAATGATGTCCATGACCTTGGGTGTGATGAAAAACTCTTTAAGCGCCTGGTTAAAACAGTGTTCAACCAGCGTAGAAAGATGTTGCGTGTGAGCATAAAGCAGATGTTCTCGAAGGAAACTATGCCTTCTGCCGACTTCTTCACACAAGAGATAATGACTCTCCGTCCAGAGCAGATGACCATACAGCAGTTTGTTGAACTTACAAATCAGCTTTCGGCATTATATTAATTAGCTGAAGATGTTTCGATAGATGCAGAAAAAGTAAAGGAATTTGTAAAAAGGACGCCTTGAAATCATCTCGAACGCATCTTAGACTCATCTCGAAGGAATCTCAAAGGATGAAAATATGAAAATTGTTAAGAATTTAGAAGCCATAAATATAGCAAGAAACGTATGAGAGAAAAATATGAACTCTTGGTGCAGCAGGTTGCTGCGCTTATACAAGGAGAGAAAAACAAAGTTTCGGTGTTGAGCAATGTAAGTGCAGCTCTCCATGAGGCCTTTCCTGAGCGTTTCTTCTGGGTGGGCTTCTATATGGTTGAAGATGGCGAACTCCAACTCGGCCCTTTCCAAGGCTCGGTGGCATGTATGCACATCAAGAAAGGAAAAGGTGTGTGTGGCACTTCATGGGAGAAAGCCGAAACAATTATTGTTCCTGATGTGGAACTTTTCCCGGGACATATTGCCTGCAGTAGTTTGAGTAGAAGCGAGATAGTTGTTCCTATGATAAGTAATGGTGAGGTGATAGGTGTGCTTGATATCGACAGCACGTCAACCGACACCTTCAACGAGACAGACAAAGAATATCTCGAACAAATAGTTAAAAAAATAATAGAAACTATTGTATAATCCGAGAATAATCTATAATTTTGCCGATAACTAAAGACAAAAAATCAAATATATATGATTGACGTAAAAGCAACATTAAAAGACGCCGGTGAGCGTATGGAGATGGCAGTGATGTATCTTCAGGAAGAACTGGCTCGCATCCGTGCAGGACGTGCTAATGTAGCAATCCTCGATGGTGTACGTGTTAACTCTTATGGCTCTATGGTTCCATTGAATCAAGTAGCCAACGTTTCTGTTCCTGACGCCCGAACAATTGCTATTCGTCCATGGGACAAGAAGCAGATAAAGGATATCGAGAAAGGTATCATGGATAGTGATGTAGGTATCACACCTGAGAACAACGGCGAGATGGTGCTTCTTCATCTGCCACAGCCTACAGAGGAGCGTCGTAAGGAACTTGTTAAGCAATGTAACAAGATTGGTGAAAACACCAAGATTCAGGTTCGTAACATCCGTGCAGATGTTAAGGACAAACTGAAGAAGGCTATCAAGGACGGTCTTTCAGAAGACCTTGAGAAAGATGCTGAGGCAGACTTGCAGACAGAGCACGACAAGCGTATTAAGCGCATCGACCAGTTGCTCGATGACAAGCAGAAAGAAATTATGACTGTTTAATCCTATCACATACTGAAGATAGAAATTCCTAAATCATTATAGTGAAAGGATTAGTAATCAAGAATACAGGCTCGTGGTACACCGTCAAGACTGATGACGGCAGTACCATCGAGAGCAAAATAAAGGGCAATTTCCGTTTGAAGGGTATCCGCTCAACCAATCCTGTGGCTGTGGGTGACCATGTAGAAATTGTAACCAATCAGGAAGGTACGGCGTTCATCACAGCTATTGATGATCGCCGTAACTACATTATACGCAAATCGCAGAATCTTTCAAAACAGAGCCACATTCTGGCTGCTAATGTCGATCAGGCTTTCCTGATAGTAACAGTTAGCCATCCACAGACAAGCACAACATTTATTGACCGTTTCCTCGCAAGTGCCGAGGCATACAGCGTGCCTGTTGTGTTGGTGTTCAATAAATGCGATATCCTCAACGAAGAAGAAAAACATTATCAAAAGATGATGATGGAACTATATCGCACTATTGGCTACGATTGTTTTGAGATTGCTGCAAAATCGGGTGAAGGCGTAGATGAATTGCGAAAAATTTTGCCAGGAAAAATAACTCTTTTAAGTGGAAATAGTGGAGTTGGAAAGTCAACTCTAATAAACCAAATTCTTCCAGGAGCCAATCTTCGTACTGCTGAAATAAGTGATGCACACGATACAGGTATGCACACAACAACATTTAGCGAAATGCTTGAAATTCCAGGTGGTGGATATATCATAGACACTCCAGGAATAAAAGGCTTTGGTACTTTTGATATGGAGCCAGGAGAATTAACAAGCTATTTCCGCGAGATATTCAACTTCTCGAAAGACTGCCGTTTCAACAACTGCACCCATACTCATGAGCCAGGGTGTGCTGTTCTCAAGGCTGTTGAGGAGCATTATATCTCAGCAAGCCGTTATCAGAGTTATCTTTCTATGCTGGAAGACAAAGACGAGAATAAATACAGAGAGGCGTTTTAGTTTGACTATCCACAAGTTGAACAGAGCGTATCTTAAAACTAAACTGAATAAAATTAAATTAAGAAAGTGGGCGGTTTTTTTGGAACTATTGAGGTACGTGATTGTGTGAACGACCTCTTCTATGGAACAGATTATAATTCACATCTGGGAACAAAACGTGCGGGATTAGTAACCTATGACAAGGAAAAGGGATTCACCCGTAGTATTCACAGTCTTGAACGTAACTATTTCCGTTCTCGTTTTGAGGATGAACTGGAAGGATTCTCTGGTAATAGCGGATTAGGAGTAATCAGCGATACAGATCCTCAACCAATAATAATCAATTCTCATCTTGGACGTTATGCTGTAGTAACAGTAGCGAAGATAAACAACATGCGTGAGATTGCTGACAACTTACTTCAGCAAGGAATACATTTCAGCGAGATGAGCGCTAACAATATCAACCCAACTGAGCTTGTATCATTACTTATCAATATGGGAAGCACATTTGTTGAGGGAATCAACAATGTATATAGCAAAATAGAAGGATCGTGCTCTATGCTTGTGCTCACAGAGGATGGCATTCTTGCTGCTCGTGACGCTCTTGGACGTACACCTATCGTGATAGGCAAGAGCGAACATGGATATGCAGCATCAAGCGAAACTTCATCATTCCCTAATCTTGATTTCAAACGTGTGCGTGATGTAGGTCCTGGTGAGATTGTGCGTCTTCGTGCCGATGGTATGGAAGTGCTTCAACAACCTTTTACCCGTAAGCAGATATGCTCATTCCTCTGGGTTTACTACGGCTTCCCTGCAAGCGACTATGAAGGCATAAACACAGAATATGTTCGTGAAGCATGCGGAAAACAGATGGGTGAAGACGACGATACCGAGGCTGATCTCGTATGTGGTATTCCTGATTCTGGAGTAGGTACAGCCTTAGGTTATGCTGAAGGACATAAAATCCCATATAAGCGTGCTGTGTTGAAATATACACCAACATGGCCACGTAGCTTCACACCAGGAAATCAGTCACGTCGCAATCTTGTTGCAAAGATGAAGCTTATTCCAAATAGCGCTATTCTAAAAGACCAGCGTGTGGTGTTCTGTGACGATTCTATTGTTCGTGGTACTCAGCTTCGTGACAATGTCCACACATTCTTTGAGTATGGTGCAAAGGAGGTGCATGGCCGTATCTCATGTCCTCCATTGGTGTATGGCTGTAAATATATTGGCTTTACCTCAAGCAAGAGCGATCTTGAGCTAATAACCCGTCGCATCATCAAGGATTTTGAGGGCGACGACAGTAAGAATCTTGAGAAATATGCAACAACGGATTCACCTGAATATACTCGTATGGTGAATGAGATAGGACGTCGATTAGGACTTACTACCCTTAAGTTTAATAAGGTTGAAACGCTTATAGATGCAATAGGATTGCCCAAGTGTGATGTGTGCACCCATTGCTTTGATGGAAGTAGTTTTGATTTTGTTGAAATGTGCAAGAAGAAGTAATTTCTTATTATTCTCATGATAATTAAAGTCGCACAGATATTTGTTTTTTCTGTGCGACTTTATAGTTTAATCTTCTAAGCAAGTAAAAAAACTTGTGATAGTTTACTTGGCTATTTAAAGATGTCGTAGTCTTTATTATAGGCTGGTGATTGGATAGATAATAGATTGAGAACAGAGTGGAAGATGTAATGTTGTTCTAACACAATAGGTAAGTTGTTTTTGTATTCTCTGAATTCTTTAGATGTCCATACCAAGAATGGTATTTCGTACTGCTCTTTTGGTGCTATGTTTTTTGGCAGACCATGCATAAACATTTTTTTCTCACCAAGTGATTCTCCATGATCTGAAATAAATATCATGGCACTTTTCCAATCTTTCATTGAGTGCAAGGTGTTTATAAGATTGCTAAGTAGATAATCGGTATAGCGGATTGTATTGTCGTATGCATTTACCAATCTGTCAACATGTTTTTCGCCTTCTTCTACATTTGTAGCTACAGGCTTGAAAAATTCAAAATCCTTGGGGTATTTGTTGGCGTACTGTGGTCCATGACTTGTACTGGTGTGCAAGATAATAAGAACCTTGTTTTTCTTGCTTGACTCTATACGTTTACGGAGTCCTGCAAAGAGAATGCCGTCATAGTGGCTATCTACATCTGGGTATTGCTTAGCCAGTTCTGTATCCGTAAGATATTCATCAATATGAACAGGTGGTTCTCCCCAATTATAGGTGCGCCATGACACGTCAACACCTGTGCGGAAGGCATAGTTGGGCAGTATCTCGTAGAGATCATCGCAATTTTTAGGTTCAAGAATAGCTTTTGTACCAGCTGTGGTGTAGGTGGCACAAGAGGTGGCTTGGAAAACCTTCAGGTTTTTCTGCTTTGAAAGTAATGGGTTTGTCTCGCGCTTATAGCCATATAGTTGGAAATTGGCTTTTCTCGCAGACTCTCCGATGACGAGCACTACCACAGCTTTCTCGTTGTCTTTAATCTTACCATCGGGTAGTTTTATTTCTTCAGCCTGTTCGTCATGGCTGAAGCTGATGATGCGATAGGTGTTGGCAATATATGACCAGGGTTGTAGCAATCCTCCCAATTCGGTATCATGCTGGCTGATGAACAGTGTTTGATTAATGTTGAGCAATCCGAAAATGATAATTATAGCCAATGATTCTCCGCAATAAATACCTAATTTCTTGGCTTTACATTTTTTTACCGACTGAAACAGGCAGAATAGGGCTGGAAGGACACCAAAAACAAGAATGAAAAGCCATAGCGACCAGCTAAAAAATCCTGATGCTTCAGAATATCTGGTGTTGAACACGTTCTCTATGGTTGTTGCATTGAGAATGACGTTATATGTTAGAATAAAATATACTGCAGTTGCATTTATAATTGATAGGATGGCAAGTATTATGCGTCCTACCATTCTCATGCAAAACATTGCAAGACAAGTCATCATGAAGTTTAATGCCAGCATGATGGCTACTAATGACACTGTCAGCAATGCTACACTAAACGTGTTTTCGTTGCTGTTGTCTATTACGAACTTAAAGAATGGGATATTGTAAAGCAGCAGTGTACCTATACTAACTATGCATGAGAAAGTTAAGAGTGATAGAGGTTTTTGAAGTGCTTTCTTTGCTTTTTGTAATAAAGTTGTCATTTTATTTTTCGATTTTAAGTTTCAGAATTTTATCTTTGCACAAGTAGAATATAAGGAATGGTGTTACAAATCCGATGATACTGCCCACACACACATCAGATAAGAAGTGTTGGGAAAGATATACGCGTGAGTATGCACCAATAGCTGCAAGAGTAAGAAGTATGAATAGTGCTGCATTGAACAGAATTGTTTTCATACGGTTATGTACTTTAGGGTTTCGTCTATAGTAGTATGCCAGAATAATCACACAGCAAGTACAAAACATGAAAAAGGTTGAGGCATGTCCTGATGGAAATGAATTGCTATGATGCATTGTTACTCCCTGTACAATAGGCAAGACTATATTGTTGCAGTGCTCAAATACACAGATGGGGCGATCGCTACAGAAAGTGTGTTTCAATATCTGTAATATTCCTCCTCCAATCATTTCGCACATGGCAAAGAACAATGTTGCCTTAATCTTCTTCCATATTATTGGTAGCATTGCAATAATATATAATGGCCATTCTGCCAGTGTGCTATAGTATTTGAAGAATGTGTCTTGTATGCTTGTGTGATAGGAGTTTAATAGCATATGAAGTTCTAACCTCGGAAGAAAACACATGAGTCCGAGTATTGTTATTAGCAATGCTAAATATGCAATAACATAGATGTATATAGTTTTAATTAGTATTTTAAAATTAATCATTTTTTTAATAGATAATAATAGTTTATTTATGTTTTGAAAGTGTTATTAGATTTATATTCTTAGCAGATGATGTTTATAACATATAGGTAACATTTTAACTCATAGGGTAGAGGTGTGCGGTGAGAGTTATCACCGTTCCCTCTGCCGTAGAGCAAATGTGTGGTATAGAAAGGTCTAAATGTTGAGGTTGCTTTATTGCTTATTTAATGGTAATTACGTATTCGCTCATGAAACTTGCGCCTGGAGCAAGTTTATTCATAAGATATCTGTCTTTGAAATCGCCATCATAGTTTGCCCAGTCAGAAATACCATACCATGGTTCAATGCAGATAAATGGAGCGTGATTGCAAGGATTCCAGATACCAACAGCTGGAGCCTTTAAGTCAACAGCGACAACAGGCTCGTTGTTTTCGTCGAGAATTTCAATATGCTTTATCTGACTGTGGTCGAAGATGACTGCATTTTCTGTGAAGGCATCTTCCTTTACGTCCCATATACCTTCTTTTGTTTCTATATCAAGATACTTAGGTTCGATGTAGCCGTTGGAATTGGCATATAGACGCTTGGGTTCTGCATCGTTCATGCGTATGCGAGCGTGCATCTCCTCATTTTTTTTGCATCCTGGTACATTGAAAGCAGGGTGACCACCAATCTGAAAGTAGATGTCTTTAATATCTGTGTTTTCAACATGCCAAACAACATGAATCTTGTTGTCAATAAGTTTGTAGCTTACAGCAAGGTTGAAGTGATAAGGATATGCTTTGTAGGTTTCAGCATCGTCGCTTAGTCCAAACACTACCTGTTTTTCGCCTTTGGCTATGAGTTTGAAATCCTTGTGACGTGCAAAGCCGTGATGTTGCATTTCTATTTTTTGTCCGTTAAGATTATAGGCATCTTCGTGCAAGCGGCCTACGATAGGGAAGAGTAGAGGTGACTGACCGCCCCAATAGCGTTTGTCGCCTTCCCAAAGGTATTCTTTACCTTCGGCATCTCTAATGCTCTGTAGCTCTGCACCATGCTCTGAAATAAGTAATGTTAGCTTTTCGTTTTTTAATCGTTCCATGATTATATTTTTGTATTGTTTAGATGTATAAATGCAAAGGTAAGAAAATTTTTTCTTACCTTTGCATTTAAATAAGTAAAATATGGTCAACTTTGCACATTTCAATTCTTCGGGCTCTTATCGTCGTGAAGAACTTATCCGCATCATCGAGCATGCTGTGGAGCAACTATCTCAAGCTGAGCTTGAGTCGCTTTATTATGACCTAATTTCAAAGGATTATATTCATGATTAATTACGATGAACTTCGTGACAAGCGCATTGCTGTATTATTATCGGGTGGCGTAGATTCAAGTGTTGTTGTCTATGAGTTTGCTTCTCATGGGCTGCATCCTGATTGTTTCTATATAAAGATTGGTCCAGAAGAGCAGGAGGAATGGAATTGTTCTTCTGAGGAAGATCTTGAGATGGCTACAGCTGTGGCTAAACGTTATGGCTGTAAACTGCAGGTGATAGACTGTCATCATGAGTATTGGGATCAGGTTACTAAATACACTATGGACAAGGTGAAGGCTGGTTTCACTCCTAATCCTGATGTGATGTGTAATCGTCTTATTAAGTTTGGTGCTTTTGATGAGAAGAAGGGGCATGATTATGATTTCATTGCAACAGGTCATTATGCTCAGACTGAGATTATTGATGGTAAGAAATGGCTTGTTACAAGTCCTGATCCTGTTAAAGACCAGACTGATTTTCTTGCTCAGATTTATCAATGGCAACTCAAGAAGGCTATCTTCCCAATAGGTCATCACATGAAGGAAGAAATTCGTGAGATTGCTGAGCGTGAGCATCTTATAAATGCAAAGCGCAAGGATTCTCAGGGTATTTGTTTCCTTGGTGATATTGATTATAATGAGTATGTGCGTAGGTATCTTGGTGAGAAGAAGGGCGATGTTATAGAACTTGAAACAGGCAACAAGATAGGGGAGCACAAGGGCTTGTGGTTTCACACTATAGGTCAGCGCAAGGGTTTGGGTCTTGGCGGTGGTCCTTGGTTTGTTGTAAAGAAAGATGTTGATCGCAATATTCTTTATGTTAGTCATGGTTATGACCCTGAAACAGCCTACAAGAAGGATTTCAAGATACATGGTTTTGATTTCCTTACAGAGGGTGTAACAGAACTTCCTAAGCGTGCAACATTTAAGATTCGTCACACTCCAGAGTATCATCCTGCAACAATAGAAACAACTGCTGACGGTACATTCATTATTCATAGTGATGAGAAGATTCATGGTGTTGCTCCTGGTCAGTTTTGTGTTGTATATGACGAGAATCATCATCGCTGCTATGGCTCTGGTGAGATAACAGTATGAATGTTGAATTTTGAATGTTGAATTATGATTCAATATTCATAAACTACTATCTTCTATGCAAGTGAAACTTGCAAAACTTAAATAAATAATGAAGCAATGATAGTAACAGAAGAAATACTTTCAAATGAATCTCCTCGTGTGAGCAGTATGTTTTCATACTGGCGCGATGAGATGTATTCAAAACTTAAGTTTTGGACTCTTGATGATGGGATAGATATTCACACCGAGGGGCATTGTGAACGTGTTCTGTTGCTTGCCTTAAAGATAGGCGAGAAGCGACAGTTGTTGCTGCGTTCCATGATTGCTTTGTGTCATGCAAGTATTTTCCACGATACCCGTCGTAAAGACAATTATCTTGATAGAGGACACGGTGACAGAGCTGCTGATTATTACAAGGAGTTTTGTGAAAAGAACAGCATGAAATTCCTTCCTGAGGTGTTTGCGGCTATAAAGTATCACGATAGGAATGATGAGGAAGGCGAGGAATATATCTGCAGGGAAGCGCCTGCTGATGAGATGGAAGGTTGGCTTGAGGTATATCGTGATTTCAAGGATGCCGATGCTCTTGACCGTTTTCGTTTAGGTCCATGGGGCTTGAACGAGAGTTTTCTTAGGACAGAGCAATCGCGAGAACTTGTTGATTTTGCCCGCGAGTTGGTTGACAAGACTATTGATCCTGATGTAATGAAGAAAACAATGGATGCTACTCGTCCGTTTGCAGATAAACTTTTAGGTAAAAAGAAATGATAAAAGCTCACTTTTAAGTGAGCTTTTATTCGTCTATAATGGTTCTATAATCCGTCTATATTGAATCTATATTAGATTTCGCAGAAAATATCAGATAAATCTTTACGTTTCTTTTCAGCACGAGGGCAGTCGTCGGCAATATGTCCAATAGGAATGATTGCAACTGCCTCGAAATCTTCAACGGGGAAGTATTCCTTCATCTTTGCTACATCATAGTTGCACACCCAGCATGTGCCTAAACCACGTTCTGCTGCTGCAAGGCAAAGGTGTTCGGTTGCAATAGCAAGGTCAATATCTCCGTGTGCCTTATCGTCGTCTTTGCGGATCCAGTTTTCCTCCGGGTTCTTCATGCAGATGATATACATTGGTGCTGTGGTAAACCAATCGCGATTGTAACATTCACGTAATTTGGTTTTAGCTTCTTCCGACTTCACCAGAATAAATTTCCAAGGCTGTCGGTTGCATGCCGAAGGTGCAAGGCGCACACATTCGAGAATGTAGTCAAGATCTTGCTTGCTTACAGCTTCATTAGTATATTTACGTGCAGAGAAACGTGCTCCGCTCAGTTCAAGCATATTCATATATACAATATATTTAAGAGTTTATGCGAGGTATGCTTTTAGCATATCGCTTGTGGTGTTTTTTCTTAGCTTGCGCACAGCAGTGTTTCTAATCTGTCGCACACGTTCGCGCTTTAATCCCATTTGTTCACCAATCTCAGCAAATGTGCGATGAGGCTGGTCTATGCCGTAGAACGATTCTATAATAATGCGTTCGCGATAATTAAGCACATCCATAGCATCAACAAGTTCATTCTTAATGCTTTTTTCAAGGGCGAGCTTGTCGGGGAGTGGGGCAGAAGGATCTGACAACACACTAAGTAAGCTCATGTGTTTGCCTTCCTCAAGCGGAGCATCAACAGAGAAAGCTTTCGACTGTTCTTTGGCTTGGGCGTTGGTTTCACCTTTTGGCAAACGGTATATTCCCGATTGTTCGTTGATAGCAGCTTCTATGGCTTCCTTAATATACGACTTAGCATATACAGCAAAGCGAGTGCCACGAGCGCCATCATAGTTTCGGGCAGCTTTCATCAAGCCAATGTTTCCCTCACTAACAAGGTCATTCATGCCAACTCCCCTGTCCTGATAGTGCTTGGCAATGCTTACCACTAATTTTAAATTAGCGGTTGTAAGCTTGTCAAGAGCACGTGCATCACCATTCTTGATTTTCTCAGATAGCTCGCGCTCTTCTTCTTCCGAAAGAAGTTTAGCACGTCCAATCTCATCAAGATATGTTGTGAGTGATTCGCTCTCACGCTCCGATAATGGTTTTCCTGTCTTTATCTTCCTCATGAATGCAAATATACAAATTAATTCTTGATAAATGAAAATTTTAACTCAAACCTTTCATAGATAGTGAGATACGGTGGCGTCGCATATCTACTTCAACCACCTTTACACGTACATGCTGATGCAGTTTCACCACTTCTGTTGGGTCTTTCACAAACTTGTCGCAAAGCTGGCTGATGTGCACCAGTCCATCTTGATGCACACCTACATCTACAAAGGCACCAAAGTTGGTTATGTTGGTGATAATGCCAGGAAGAATCATGCCTTCTCTTAAGTCTTCAGGACTATGCACATTCTTATCAAACTCAAATACCTCTATCTTGTCGCGTGGGTCGAGTCCTGGCTTTTCCAACTCTTTAAGGATGTCTTGAAGAGTTGGTATACCGATAGTATCAGTAACATAGCGTTTTATGTCTATTTCCTTTCGCTTGTCGGCATCACTTATGAGGTCGGCAACTTTGCAATTGCAGTCTTTAGCCATTTGCTCAACAACCTTGTAGCTTTCAGGATGAACAGCAGAGTTGTCGAGAGGATTCTTTGCGCCTGGTATGCGAAGGAAACCAGCACATTGCTCAAATGCTGTTGCACCCAGTCGTGGCACTTTTTTCAGTTGTGCACGTGATGCAAATGGACCATTCTCCTTTCTGTAGTCAACAATGTTCTTAGCCAGAGCCGGACCAAGACCGCTCACATAAGTAAGCAGATGTTTGCTGGCTGTATTTACGTTAACACCTACCGAGTTAACACATAGCTCAACAGTTGTGTCGAGTGATTTCTTTAAGGCATTCTGGTTTACATCATGCTGATATTGGCCCACACCGATACTCTTTGGATCAATCTTCACCAGTTCGGCAAGAGGGTCCATAAGGCGGCGGGCAATACTAACAGCTCCACGAACAGTTACATCTTCATTAGGAAACTCTTCACGGGCTGTTTCTGAAGCTGAATAAACAGAAGCACCATCTTCAGAAACAACAAATATCTGCACATCGTGATCAAACTGCAGATTATGAATGAAGTCAGATGACTCTCTTGAATAAGTTCCGTTACCTATGGCAATGGCTTCAATCTTGTAATCTTTAACGAGTTTCAGCAGTTGGCTTTTTGCTTTATCTGCTTCGCGTGCTATATGTGCCACTTCGTGATGCAACAAATTCCCTTGTGCATCAAGGCACACAATCTTGCAGCCTGTGCGTATTCCTGGGTCAACACCCAGTACACGTTTCTGTCCTAACGGAGCTGCAAGCAATAGCTGATTAAGGTTTTCTGCAAACACAGAGATAGCCTCTTCATCAGCTTTCTCCTTACTTGCAGAAGCAAATTCTGTTTCCATAGAAGGCTTTATCAGTCTCTTGAAAGCATCTTCTATGGCCTCGTTCACATATTTGTTATATTTGTAGTTTCTTTTTATTCTGTCTGTGCATTCTTCGTCGTCGGCAGATATAGTTACACGCAGAATACCCTCGTTCTCGCCACGACGCATGGCAAGGAGACGATGTGAGGTGCACCGTTTCAAAGGTTCGCTCCAATCGAAATAGTCGCTATATTTCTGTGCCTTTTCATCATCTTTCATTTTGGTGATGACCTTTGAGGTGATATAAGCCTCACGACGATAAACAGCACGTACACTCTGTCGTACACGCTCGTCTTCGCTCACCATTTCGGCGATAATATCTTCTGCCCCATGAATAGCATCTTCAACACTCTTTACGTCGCCCTTTACAAATCTATGTGCGCCGTCTTCCACATTACGTAGCTGACCGAGCATAATCATAGTTGCAAGTGGTTCCAAACCATGTTCGCGAGCTATCTGCGCACGTGTTCTGCGCTTGGGCTTGTATGGAAGATAGATATCTTCAAGGACATTACTTTCCCAACAGTTCTCAATACGTTTTCGCAGTTCATCTGTTAGCTTGCCTTGTTCCTCAATCTGGTTTAGGATAGTCTCCTTGCGCTTGGCAAGTTCCTTCATCTTGTCGTTCAGTTCTGAGATTTTTGCAATCTCCACTTCGTCCATATTTCCTGTGCGTTCCTTTCTATAACGGGCAATGAAAGGTATGGTTGCTCCCTCATCAAGGAGAGAGAGCACAGCTTCAACCGAACGTATATTTAATGAAAGTTCTTCAGATATTTTGTGTGTAAATAGATTCATAGTTTTTTGCCTACTACCTGATTAATCCTCTAAAGGAGCATTTTTAAGTTTTTCAAGGGCACGGCATAATTGGTCGGGACATGAAGTCATTTTATTTCCGCAATGTATGCCGTTGATTCTTTCAATCACATCATCAATCTTCTGACCTGTAACGAGTTTGCTTATTCCTTGCAGATTGCCATTGCACCCTCCAAGGAACATCACTTGCTGTATGACATCGTTCTCGTCGGCAGTTACATCAATCATCTGTGAGCATACGCCCTGAGGTTGATAGAAAATGTGTTTCGTTTTCATATAATATTTATTTTATAAGTAAATCCCAGTCTTTTACAAAGTCAGTCATGTGATGATACAGAATGTTTGCTCCCAATGAAGATAGTGCATCATCGGGTAGAGGACCGCTGTTGATGGCTACTGTAAATATCTTTGCGGCTACTCCTGCACGCACGCCTAATGGTGCATTTTCAACAACTATTCCTTCCCAAGGGTGCAGGTTGCCTGCCTTTTGCAGTCCGACAAGATATGGGTCGGGATTAGGTTTGCCCCTTTTCACATCGTATGCTGTTGTAATATGATTCTCGTCGAGATATTTGCCGAAGTCGTTAAGCAGTCGTGTGATTAGTGGACGCTGTCCGCTACCTGTAACAACATTAACGCTCATGCCTGCCTGATGAATTTTCTCCATGATGTCGAGAACGCCATCGAAGATTGGGGCTTCAGGCATAGTGTGGAAAATGCGAGTCTTTTCATCATACATTTTCTGTGCTTCCTCAAGTGAGATATCTATGCCTTTCTGTTTTTTCACAAAGTGACGAATAGTGTCAATACCACGTGCACCCTCTGTGGCATAGGCATCCGAAGCTGTCATGTTGATGCCAAACTTCTTCATTGACTCTTCCCATGCTACGGCATGATTAGGCATGGAGTTATACAGCACTCCGTCCATATCAAAGAGAACGGCCTTGGGGCAAAAAGCCTCAAAGCCGTTGTTCTGTATGTAATTGTAAATATTACTTCTCATTTGCAAGACGATCCTGGATAGCCTTACTTTCAGCCTCGTAACCTGGCTTGTTGAGAAGAGCAAACATGTTCTTCTTATAAGCCTCTACACCTGGCTGGTTGAATGGGTTTACGTTCATGAGCAGACCGCTAATACCGCAAGCCTTCTCAAAGAAGTAGATAATCTGACCAAGGTAGTATTCGTTGAGCTCAGGAACGCTAACACGCATGTTTGGTACACCACCATCAACGTGAGCCAAACGAGTACCGAGTTCTGCCATCTTGTTTACTTCGTCAACACGCTTACCCTCGAGGAAGTTCAGTCCGTCAAGGTTCTCGTCATCATGTGGGAAGAGTAACTTTTTGGCTGGAGTCTCAATAGAGATAACAGTCTCGAAGATAGAACGCTCACCCTCCTGAATCCATTGACCCATAGAGTGAAGGTCGGTTGTGAAGTCGCAAGCAGCAGGGAAGATACCCTTGAGTTCTTTACCCTCGCTTTCTCCGTAGAGCTGCTTCCACCATTCAGCCATGAAGTGAAGCTTTGGCTGGAAGTTGCATACAATCTCGATTTTCTTGCCAGCCTGTGTGTAGAGAGCCTGACGTGTAGCAGCATACTGGGCTGCGATATTCTCTGCGAAAGGAACATCTACGCCTGTAGCCTTCTCCATATCCTGAGCACCCTTAACGAGAGCCTTGATATCGAAACCTGCAACAGCGATTGGTAACAAACCAACAGGAGTAAGTACTGAGAAACGGCCACCTACGTTGTCAGGAATAATGAAGCTCTTGTAGCCTTCCTTGTCTGCACAAGTGCGTGCAGCACCCTTCTTTGCATCGGTAATAGCTACGATAACTTCCTTAGCCTCTTCCTTACCTCTCTGAGCTTCACATTGCTTCTTCAGCAAACGGAAAGCAAGAGCAGTCTCGGTAGTAGTACCAGACTTAGAAATATTTATTACACCAAACTTTTTATTCTTCAGATACTCTGTCAATTCAGCAAGATAATCTTCACCGATGTTGTTACCTGCGAAAACAATGTTTGGATTCTTTTTATCATCATTAACGAGCCATGCGAAAGAATTTCCCAGAGCCTCGATAACGGCACGAGCACCCAGATAAGAACCACCGATACCTGCTACTACTACTACCTCGCACTTTTCACGAAGAGTGTTGGCAACAGCCTGCAGTTCGTTAAGGAATTCTTCTGTAATCTCAGTTGGCAAATGAAGCCATCCGAGGAAATCATTACCAGCACATGTTGCATTCTCCAAAGCATTCTGTGCTTCTTTTACCTTTGACTCATAAGCCTCTACTGCCCCAGCATTCAAAAACTGTACAGCTTTGCTTGTGTCTAAGCTAATGTTCATCATAACTACAATTTATCTAAAACTATCTGTTAATAACTTTATCTCTATCTGTGGATTTATCCTCTCGTACAAAATGTTGTAAACAGCATCGAGGATAGGCATATTAACGTGCATGTGGCGGTTTATTTCCTTCATGCACTTTGTGCCGAAATATCCTTCAGCTATCATCTCCATTTCTATCTGGGCACTCTTCACAGAGTAACCCTTTCCTATCATCGTACCGAATGTGCGGTTACGACTGAAATTACTGTAACTTGTCACGAGGAGGTCGCCAAGATACACGCTATCGTATATGCTACGGTCAATAGGATGAATGGCGTTGAGGAAACGGTTCATTTCTTGTACTGCGTTAGATATGAGTACCGACTGAAAATTGTCTCCGTATTTCAAGCCGTTGCATATTCCTGCTGCTATAGCATATACATTTTTCAATACCGAACTGTATTCTATTCCTACAACATCGCTCGAGGTCTTCGTCTTTACATAGTTGCTTGTGAGCACCTCAAGGAACGCCTCTGCTTTGTCGTGATTGCTGCAACCTACGGTGAGGTAGCTCAATCGTTCCATGGCTATTTCTTCAGCGTGTGATGGTCCACCGATAACGGCAAGGTTGTCGTATGGCACATCGTAAACCCGGTGGAAATAATCAGAGCAAACAAGATTTTCATCAGGTACGATACCCTTGATGGCTGTAACGATGAATTTATCACGAATGCTTGTCTTGAGTTTCTTGAGATGATTTTTCAGATAAGGCGAAGGGGTTACGAATACTAATGTATCGTAGTTCTCCACAATCTTGTTGATGTCGCTCGAGAAGAATATCTCGTCAACATTGAAGCGTGCACCGGTAAGATAGGCAGGGTTATGGCCAAGACGCTTGAAATCCTCAATACGGTCATCGCGACGCATATACCATCCGATGTGATGCGTATGCCCCACAATAATCTTGGCTATGGCTGTTGCCCAACTGCCGCCTCCAATGACTGCTATCTTTCCTACGTTGTACATAAAAAGACCTACCTCAGTCTTCTCCCACATGGGGAGAAGAGATTAGTAGGGTATTTTGTTTGTTAAGCGTTTACTTTGTCTATCCAAGTCTGAATCTCGTCAACGGTAGGCTTGGTGTAATCAAGTTTGTATTTCTTTACAATCTCGCCGAGTTTCTGCTGCAGTCCTTGAGCCTTCTGATCCTTGATGTCGCTGATAAGGTTGAAACCTGCTTTGCGCAATACATATACCCAATCCTCGGCAACACCCAGTTCTGCCCATTCCTTGATGCTGCTCTGTGGCATCTTTACCTCAGGCTTCAACTGTGGGAAAAGCATAACTTCCTGAATGTACTCGTTGGCTGTCATAAGCATAACAAGACGGTCGATACCGATACCGATACCTGATGTAGGAGGCATACCATACTGGAGAGCACGAAGGAAGTCGTGGTCGATGATCATAGCCTCGTCGTCACCCTTGTCGGCAAGCTTCATCTGGTCGATGAAACGTTGCTCCTGATCGATAGGATCGTTAAGCTCAGAATAAGCATTAGCACACTCCTTACCATTGATCATCAGCTCGAAACGCTCGGTGAGTCCTGGTTTAGAACGGTGCATCTTGGTGAGTGGTGACATCTCTACAGGATAGTCGGTGATGAATGTAGGCTGGATAAATGAACCCTCGCAGAATTCGCCAAAGAGTTCGTCGATGAGCTTACCCTTACCGAAGGTCTCGTCAACTTCCATCTCTTTAGAAATGCAGAACTGACGAATCTCTTCCTCGGTCTTGCCTTCACAGTCGAAACCAGTCTTTTCCTTGATAGCATCAAGGATAGGCAGGCGACGGAAAGGTGCCTTGTAGCTGATAACCTTGCCATCAGGATATGTAACCTCAGGCTTGCCGTTTACAGCGATACAGATTGTCTCCAACAGTTCCTCGGTAAACTTCATCATCCAATTGTAGTCTTTGTAAGGAACATAAAGCTCCATACATGTGAACTCTGGGTTGTGAGATTTGTCCATACCCTCGTTACGGAAGTTCTTTCCAATCTCATAAACACCATCAAAACCACCAACGATGAGTCGCTTCAAGTATAGCTCTGTTGCGATACGCATATACATGTCAACATTCAGAGCGTTGAAGTGGGTGATGAAAGGACGAGCTGAAGCACCACCAGCGATAGACTGCAGGATAGGAGTTTCAACCTCGGTATATCCATGCTCGTCGAAGAACTTGCGCATGGTGCGAAGAACGATAGCTCGCTTGAGGAATGTGTCCTTTGTGCCATCGTTAACCACGAGGTCAACATAACGCTGACGAGCACGCATCTCAGGGTCATCAAACTTGTCGTATGCAACGCCATCTTTGTATTTTACTATAGGGAGTGGCTTGATACTCTTGCTCAGCAAGGTTATCTCCTTTGCGTGCACACTAATCTCGCCAGTCTGAGTTTTGAAAACAAAACCCTTGACGCCAATGATGTCACCAATATCTAAAAGTTTCTTGAATACTTTGTTGTAAAGGTCTTTATCTTCGCCTGGGCAGATATCGTCACGTGTGATATATACCTGGATACGACCTTTGCTATCCTGAAGTTCAACGAAAGAGGCCTTACCCATAACACGGCGGGTCATCATTCGGCCTGCAATAACTACTTCGCGATTCTCGTCTTCCTTGAAGTTTTCCTTTATTTCGTCTGTATAGGCGTTGGTTGGGAACTCGGCTGCAGGATATGGATCAATACCCATATTGCGCAACTCTTGAAGACTTTGTCTGCGAACGATTTCCTGTTCGCTTAACTCTAAAATGTTCATATTTTAATTTTCGAAAATTTCCTTGGGTGCAAAATTACTAAAAAACGAGTGCAGAACAAAATATAATGCAGATTTTTTATATATTAATGTGTGTAAAGCAAGATAAAAATCCTCCTCGTTCCTTCTTGAACTTTTGTCTTAGGGTGAAACATAGAAGGGTAATTTGTCTTTAGGATGTCTTTAGGATGTCTTTAGGATGCCTTTAGGATGCCTTCGAGATGCCTTCGAGATGCGTTCGAGATTCGGCGTGTTTTACTTTACTCGAATTAGAGGATTTAAGAATTAGAGAAAGAATATTCAACATTCAACGTCCTATGTTCAACGTTTCAGATGCAAGTTTCTCTCCCTCAAGACTGTAAATGCTTATTACTCCGTTTTCTAACACTCCAAATGTTGGGATATTTCCGTTTTTGGGGAATGTTATGGAACCCGTGTTGCATATCACGGTATCTTCACTTTTTGTTAGCTCCCACAGGTGGGTATGACCATATACTATAGCATCAAATTTACCCTTTGGTTTGTTCTCTTTGTTGTATATGTGTCCGTGGGTGAGAAGAATGCGCTTGCCGTTGTCAACAAGAAGCATATATGTCTGCATGATAGGGAAATTCAGTAGCATCTGGTCAACTTCTGAATCGCAGTTTCCTCTCACGGCAACAATGTTGTCGCTCATCTCGTTGAGTAATTCTGCAATCCCCTTTGGATCGAGACCTTCTGGGAGACCGTTTCTTGGCCCATAATTTAGGATGTCGCCCATGATGCAAAGCATGTCACATTTGTTCTTTTTGTAAAAAACTATAGCTTTTTTTAGGGCTGGTAGTGAACCATGTATGTCTGATATGAGTAGATATTTCATTGATTTTTAATCTTTATTTGCATGCAAAGATAATAAATTGCTTGCAGAATTTTTATAAAATTACTACATTTGCAGAGAATTTTAACGAACCATTTTTTTCGTTTTCTAAACTGCAAATCTATGGCTACAGCTTTTAGTAAGGATTTCCTAAGCGCAATATATGAGTTTGTTCCTTGTGCTCAGGTTTATACCGATGAACTCAGAACATTAGCGTGGGGAACGGATGGAAGTTTCTATCGTATGACTCCACAAATGGTAATACGTGCAGAGAATGAACAACAAGTTTCGCATATAGTACAAGTTTGTAGTCGATACAAGATTTCATATACATTCCGTGCGGCAGGCACATCGCTTTCTGGGCAGAGTTGTACGGATTCCGTTCTTATCGTAGCTGGTAAACATTGGGAAGATTACGAGGTTTCTCCCGACCATTCAAGCATTCGTATGCAGCCAGGTTTGGTAGGTAGTAGGGTTAATCGTATTTTGAAGCCTTTTGGAAGACTGCTTCCTCCCGACCCGGCATCTGTAAATAGCGCCATGATAGGCGGTATAGTCAACAACAATGCTTCGGGAATGAATTGCGGAGTTCATGCTAATAGTGACAATATGCTTATTAGCGCACGTATTGTTCTTGCCGACGGAACAATACTTGATACCGGAAACAAAGAAAGTCGCGATAGTTTCCGTAGCAGCCATTCTGAGTTTCTTGCACGTATAGAATCTCTTCGTGATAAGGTTCGTGCTAATAAGCAACTATCAGAGCTTATTAGTTATAAGTACAGCATAAAGAATGTAACCGGACTTAATATCCGTCCTCTTATAGCCTATGACGATCCTTTCGACATTATAGCCCATTCTATAGTTGGTTCTGAGGGTACGCTTGCATTCCTTTCCGAGGTCAACATGCGCACTCTTCACGACTATCCTTACAAGGCTTCAGCTATGGTTTATTTCCTAACGATGAAGGAAAGCTGTAATGCCGTAGTAAAACTGAAGCAGCTTAAAGGTCCGAAGGAAGATATAGAGATGAGTGCTGAAGATCTTATGGTTAAGAGTGCAGAGATGCTCGACTATCTTTCTCTTGCTTCGGTTGACGATCCTGTCTATCTGCAATACAAGAAAGATGTCGATGCAGGCAAGATAGATGGTGTTGAACCAGGTGACTATCACAACCTTACGGCTATTCTTACCGAAACAAAGGCTATAACTCAAGAGGAACTACATAGTCAGATAGACGCAATTATGGCTGTTCTTTCCGAGTTCCAGTTGTATCAACCTGCCGAGTTTACCGAGGATCCTGCTGTTTACGGTAAATATTGGGCTATCCGTTCAGGTATTTTCCCTGCTGTGGGTGGTATGCGTCCTAAAGGCACATCATGTCTTATAGAGGATGTGGCATTCCATATTGAGGATCTTCCTGAGGCAACAGTAAAGCTCCAGAAACTTATAGCAGCTCATGGATATTCCGATGCTTGTATCTATGGTCATGCCTTTGAAGGCAATTATCATTTCATTCTCAACCAAAGTTTCCAAAGTCAGGAAGAGATAGCGCGTTATGCCTCTATGATGAAAGCTGTAGCAAAACTTGTTGTAGAGGAATATCACGGCTCACTCAAGGCAGAACATGGCACGGGTCGCAATATGGCTCCGTTTGTGAAATATGAATGGGGTGCTGAGGCTTATGAGGTGATGAAGGAACTTAAAAATATCTTTGATCCTGATGGATTGCTCAACAAGGGTGTTATCTTCAACGATGATCCAGATTGCTTCATAAAACATCTTAAACCGCTTCCTGTTCTTGGTTTCGACTATTCACAACTACCAGAAACAGATAGTGCAAGGGAAATGGCTGAAGGGGTGAAGAAAGCTAATAAATGTATAGAATGTGGCTTTTGTGAAGTTAATTGTGTTACTTGTGGACTCACACTATCCTCGCGTATGCGTATAGCCGTGCAACGAGAGATAAGTCGTCTTGAAGCCGAAGGTGGTGCAGTAAACTTGTCCCGTGCTGATAATTTGCGCAAGCAATATAAATACTATGGCGATGCCAGTTGTGCTGCCGATGGTTTGTGTGCTACCAGTTGCCCTATGAAAATTAATACGGGCGATGTCACTCACATTATACGTGAACTCAATATGCAGCATAATACGTTGGGACGTTGTGTTGGCGATAATGCAGCTAAAAATCTTTCAAGATGTAAAGAGTTTATACGTCTTGTTCTTACAGTTGCCGATATTGCTCATGATATTCTGGGTACGGTACGCATGACTAATATTACCTCGCTCATTCATCGTGTGGGATTGCCTCTGTGGACTCCTGCTATGCCAAAGGCTATTCAGCAACCTAAGGAAAACACTCTTAGTAAGCTCAATACCGAGCTGAAGGTGGTTTATTTCCCAAGTTGTTTGAACCAGACAATGGGGCTTGCTAAGGGCGCTCCTGTAAAGAACTCTCTTGTTGACGAGATGTGTCAGCTGCTCAACAAGGCAGGATTTGAAGTTGTGTTCCCTGAGAACATGAAGAACTTGTGTTGTGGACAGATATGGGAGAGCAAGGGAATGGTTGATATAGCCGACCGCAAGACACGCGAACTTGAAGAGGCTCTTTGGGAGGCAAGTAACCATGGAGAGTATCCGGTTCTTTGCGATCAGAGTCCTTGTCTTCATCGTATGCGTAAGCTCATTACACGCATGAAGCTCTTTGAACCTGTTGAGTTCATAATGACCTATCTCAAGGATCGGCTCGATTTTCATCCTATAGATCGTCGCATAGCTGTTCATATTACTTGTTCTACCCGCGAGATGGGTCTTGCCAATCAGCTGGTTGCTTTGGCAAAGCTATGCTCTAATAATGTTCTTGTGCCCGAAGGAATAGGGTGTTGTGCCTTTGCTGGCGACAAGGGATTCACTCATCCTGAGGTAAACAAATATGCGCTTCGCAAGCTACGTCCACAGATAGAAGAGCAACACATAGAAGTGGGCTACAGCAACAGCCGCACTTGCGAGATTGGTTTGCAGACAAACTCAGGCATACCATATCTCAGTATTGCTTATCTGGTTAATGAATGTACCACTTCTAAGCAATAATTCTCTCATTAAAATAACATAACAATATAACAATATAAAATGCATATAGCAGTAGCTGGAAATATAGGTAGCGGTAAAACCACCCTCGTAAACATGCTCTCCAAGCATTATGGCTGGAAGCCACAGTTTGAGGCGGTTGTTTCCAATCCCTATTTAGATGACTATTACAAAGACATTAAACGCTGGTCGTTCAACATGGAGGTGTTCTTTCTAAAGGAGCGTTTTCGTAATCTCTTGGAGATAAGTCAGTCAAGCGACACAATCATTCAAGACCGCTCAATCTATGAAGGAGTGTATGTTTTTATGGCGAACAATTTCAAGATGGGAAATCTTGATGAACGCGACTACATCACCTACATGGAACTATTTGAACAGATGACTGATGTTGTGAAGTATCCAGATCTCATGATTTATCTTCGTTCGAGTGTACCTCATCTGGTAAAGAACATTCAGAAACGTGGACGCGATTACGAACAGCAGATTCCTTTGGAATATCTCGAGAATCTCAACGAGCTTTACGAGGAGTTTATTTACAAGAACTATGGAGGCAAGGTTATGACAATTGATGTGAATAATATCGATTATGAGCATCAGCCTCGGCAGTTTGGTGAAATTATCGACCGTATAGATGCCGACCTCTTCGGTCTTTTCAAGTAAAAACAATAAAAAACAATATATAAAAATGCATATAGCAATAGCAGGAAACATAGGAAGTGGCAAAACAACATTAACAAAGAAACTTGCCAAACGTTATAATTGGACTCCACAGTTTGAACCCGTTGACAACAACCCTTATCTTACCGATTATTATAAGGATATGAACCGATGGGCTTTCAACCTTCAGATTTATTTCCTCAACAAGCGATTCAAGGATGTTGTTGATATTGCTCGTGGTGATGTTGATGTTATTCAAGACCGTACAATCTTTGAAGATGCGCGCATTTTTGCTCCAAATCTTCATGACATGGGTATGATGAGCGACCGTGATTTTGCTAACTACAGCGATCTCTTTGATCTTATGATCTCGCTTGTTAAACTGCCAGATCTTATGATTTATATTCGTTCATCTATCCCTACAATTGTTTCTCATATCCAGAAACGTGGACGCGACTTCGAGAAGAGCATCCGTATTGATTATCTTGAGGGACTTAACAAGCGTTACGAGGATTGGATTTCAACATATAAGGGACATCTCATTATTGTTGATGGCGATAATCTCGATTTTGAGAACAACGATTCCGACTTTTCAAAGATTACCGATTTAATTGATCAGGAACTCTTTGGATTGTTTCCATTAAAATAATTTCTACCTCTCCCCCCGACCTCTCCGAAGGAGAGTGAGCTTCGCTACGCTCAGTAGTGTTGAAAAAATAAAAGATGTAAAAATTGAAAATAAAGCGCAAAGCAGGCGTATGTCAAGGGCGTGCTATTGAATAATGAATATTATCTCCTTCGCTCATTCAGATGCACCAAATTCGTAATTCGAATTTGGCTCCCTCTACATTTTGCCCTGCGACAAAAGTGCAGGGGAGGGCGGGTGGAGAGGTTTTAATTTAAAAAAATATGATTCTAAACATTATTCTTCTTATAACAGGTGTAGCCCTAGTGCTTTGGGGTGCCGACAGACTTACTGAAGGTGCCGTGGGGCTTGCAGAGCGCATGGGAGTCTCTCAGCTGGTTATTGGTTTGACAATTGTGGCATTGGGCACATCAATGCCCGAGTTTTGTGTGTCGTTAGTTTCTGCCATCAAGGGAACTTCCGATTTGGCTGTGGGTAATGTTGTTGGAAGCAACATATTTAACTCTATGCTCATCGTTGGTTGCTCGGCTATGGTAGCTCCTATGACCATTCTCAAGTCAACCGTTCGTAAGGATATCCCTTTTGCCCTTATCGCCAGTATAGTTCTCTATATGATGGTGGTTGATGGCGATGAGGCTAATATCACTCGTGTTGAGGCTGCTGTTCTTGTGGGAATGCTTCTTGTGTTTATGTTTATCACATTTAGGAGTGCCAAGGATGTTCCAGATACAGACATAGAGGAACGGCATTATATGAATCCATGGAAAGCTGTGAGTTTTCTTCTTTTAGGACTTGTATGCCTTATTGTTGGTTCAAATGTGTTTGTTGATAATGCAACGGCAATAGCAAAGAGTCTTGGAGTGAGCGATGCCGTTATTGGTCTTACCATTGTTGCTGGCGGTACATCGCTTCCTGAACTTGCTACGAGTATTGTTGCAGCACGTAAGGGAAATAGCGGTATCGCTATAGGAAATGTGTTGGGCTCAAATGTGTTCAATATACTCTTTATACTTGGAGTAACAGGTGTGATTACTCCAATGCAAATTCATGGTATCACTTCGCTCGACCTTTCCATGATGATTATTTCCATGATTCTGCTATGGCTTTTCTCATATACCAAGCTCACTATTGAGCGATGGGAAGGAGTAGTGCTCACATTGCTGTTTGTAGGGTATATGGGGTGGTTGATATATTAAACCTCTCACCAGCCCTCTCCGAGGAGAGGGTGCCGTGCTATGCTCAGGATTATTGAAATATTGAAATATTGAAATATTGAAAGATTGAAGATTATCAGTTCGCTAATACAATTTTTCCATCGCTACTGAGCGTAGCGAGGCTCCCTCTACATTTTGCCCTGCGACAAAAGTGTAGGGGAGGGCGGGGGGAGAGGTTTGTTTTTTGTGTATTTCAAAATATTTTCGTATCTTTGCAGCCCAATTAAATAACAGGGGTACTTGTTCAACCCCCTATAACAAAACAAGAAATGGTAAAAACAAGACATCAAGTGAGTGTGCTGTTTATGCTTTTCAGCATCCTCTTTTGTGTTTGCCTTATTGCCGCAAACACCCTCGAAACAAAGCAAATTGCGTTTGGACCAATCTCTCTTACAGGTGGTCTTATTGTGTTCCCAATCAGTTATATCATCAACGATTGTGTGTGTGAAGTGTGGGGGTATCAGAAAACTCGTCTGCTCATTTGGACAGGTTTTATCATGAACTTCTTCTTCGTTACAGCTGGAGCTATTTGTGATGCTATTCCTGGCGCACCTTATTGGCAGAATGAGGCTGGTTTTCATGCTATCTTCGGTCTTGCTCCGCGTATTGCCTTTGCATCGTTTGTGGCATTCCTCGTTGGTTCGTTTGCCAACGCTTATGTGATGAGTAAGATGAAGCTTAGCCAGTCTGGGGCACATTTCTCTGTTCGTGCTGTTGCTTCTACTATTGCTGGTGAAGGACTCGATAGTCTTATCTTCTTCCCTCTTGCCTTGGGTGGAGTAGTGCCATGGGAGGCTATGCCAGGCATGATGATAGGTCAGCTTGTTCTCAAGACTGTATATGAGATTATCGCACTTCCTGTAACCATTCGTGTGGTAAGAGCTGTTAAGCGTCACGAGGGTGAGGATGCCTACGATCTCGGCATTAGCTATAATATTTGGAAAATTTTCAGTTTTGATTAAATAGATTTTTTGCGCTTATTGTTTTTTTGAACGTATAATGCCCGTGTAATTTGCCATTAATTTATTCGTATAATAAAAAGAATAATTTTCGATAAATTTGCGATAATTTTCGTTCAAAGTTAAAAATAATCAACTCCTTCAAACCTCCCTTTCATAAGAGGAGGAGGAAAAATTAAAAAAAAATATGGAAAGAAAAGACGAAGGCCTCAAGCAGTTAGGTCAAAACACAAAATACAGTATGGATTATGCACCTGAGGTGCTCGAATCGTTTGTTAACAAGCATCCTGATAACGACTATTGGGTGCAGTTCAACTGTCCTGAGTTCACATCTCTTTGTCCTATTACTGGACAGCCTGATTTTGCCGAGATTCGCATCAGCTACATTCCTGATGTTAGAATGGTGGAGTCAAAGAGTTTGAAACTCTATCTCTTCAGTTTCCGCAATCATGGCGATTTCCACGAGGATTGCGTAAACATTATCATGAAGGATCTTATCAAACTCATGGATCCAAAATATATCGAGGTAACAGGTTTCTTCACTCCTCGTGGCGGTATCTCAATTTATCCTTATGCCAACTATGGCAGACCAGGCACAAAGTATGAGAAACTTGCTGAGCACAGATTTATGAATCATAATAAATAAAACAGCCTATCCCCGTTCCTTCCCAGTAGGGAAGGGACTGGGACAAGCATATTAAACTAACTATAAGAGTTTTGACACTCTATTAGTTTTCCTTTAAGTATTTTACCGATTGCCATGCAAGCACAATGCCGATAACAGCCATGAGAGGTTGCCTTATCTGTGTCCTCCAAAATACACCTCGCTCACAATAATTTTCTTTGGAACTCTTTTTGCATCAAGAGAGCCGAAGTGGCGAGTTCTTGTCTCGTGCAGCACAACAGGATAATACAATTCGTGTTCGCTTTTGAATATTCTGTATTGGCGTGAAGTCAAAGCACGCTTTATAGCATGGTTTCTCTCCTTCCAGTAATGTCCGTAAACATCGTGACGATTGTCAACCGAGAGCAGATAGTCGAGGTTGGCACGATATACAGCGTCATACTGCAATCTGCTCAGCTGAAGTTCGCTGTTCATCCTGTCGGTAAGGAATGAAGCTTCTCTTCGTGCATCCCTATGTGGCATGGCTGTAACCGAACTAACCATTACCAACATTATCATCACCATTATCATCTTTAAAGTTTTCATAATCGTAATATTTAAAGGGTTCTACATTTGTTTCTTTTTTACACCAGCAAAGTTAGTTCTAACAAATTTTTGTGCAAAAGAGTTATTCCTAAACCCATGTGGGGAATTCCCTAAAGCATCGTAGGGAAATGAACTTAATCTTCTTTGAAGTTTGAGATTTTTCAAGAATGACGCATTATCTCTTTTGAAGCATTAATGACAGATATTATGTTATCTATTAAAGTTTCGCAAACGAATTATTTTACTTGAGATTTTAAAAAGAAGAAAAACAGAGCCTCTCCCATCCCTCCCCAGTAGGGAAGGGCTAACCAACTAGCAGAAC
>OCVV011340221.1_pt1 | contig 57814 bp, 45 predicted proteins | sample 1539721 | NCBI WGS metagenome assembly OCVV01 (sample SAMN02144230, study PRJEB22623) | gut metagenome | biome: sheep rumen | host: Ovis aries | place: New Zealand
AGGCTCATTCTGAGCCGTATTCCATTCATACACATTTTCTTCTTTTTAAAATCTCAAGTAAAATAATTCGCTTGCGAAACTTTAGTAAATAATAAAAATTAGATTATTTTTTGCATTTCTACAAACGAATATATACCTTTGTAAACGGTAACCCCAGCGCGAAGCAGAGCTTCGCTATTGAAGATTGAAAAAATGAAGCGCGAAGCGCTTTTAAATCTTTCCATCTTTACTTCCCTCGCTGATTGTTTACACCGGCTTTGCCGACAGTAAACACTCGGTCAGTGACGTTCGGTTCAATATTTCAATATTTCAATATTTCAATATTTCAATTTCCTCCGGAGGAGGAATAAACTCATAAACTAATATAAAAATTATGGAAGTAACAATTACAACCGAGAATTTCGAGAGTTATAAGAATGGCGAACTGCCATTGGTAGTTGACCTTTGGGCAACATGGTGTGGTCCTTGCCGTATGGTAGGTCCTATCATCAGCGAGCTGGCTAACGATTACGACGGCAAGATTGTTGTTGGTAAATGTGATGTAGAGGAGAACGACGACATCGCTATGGAGTTTGGTGTTCGCAACATCCCAACAATACTCTTCTTCAAGGGCGGACAACTTGTTGACAAGTTCGTTGGCGCTGCTAACAAAGCTACACTCGACGAAAAATTCAAGCAACTGCTGTAACAAAAAGAGGTCGTGTCAAAAGTAACTGACACGACCTCTTTGTTAGGTCTAAAACTCAACCTCTCTTGTACCGTCTTCAAGTTCTGTGATAGTAACCTTTACGGCATCTTCGGGAAGGAGTTCTTCGATTAGTTCAGGCCATTCGAGCAGGCAGAGATAGCCGCTGTCGAAATAGTCTTCGTAGCCCATATCATATACTTCTTCGAGTTTCTTGATGCGATAGAAATCGAAATGGTAGATGGGGTCGCCATCGATATCGGTGTATTCATTTACAATGGCAAAGGTTGGAGAGGTGATAACGTCGTCAACGCCTTGTTCCTCACAGATAGCCTTGATGAAGGTTGTTTTTCCAGCACCCATTTTTCCATAGAAGGCAAAGACATTGCTTCCTCCCATGTTTTCAATAAATTCACGAGCTGCTTCGTGAATGTTTTCAAGTGAATCAATTTTGATTTTCATATCCTTGATGTTTTTTACTTGTTTTTTAATTTACGTGATAAGTCATATTTGGATTGCTCTCGATATAACGTATCAGGTTGTGCTTAACGGTTATTGTTTCACCACGCGAACGTAGTAACACGGCTGTCTTTCTGTCGGGGGCAACAAGTTGTATATAGAGCTGTGTTGGTCCTGCAGAGTCTTCAAGCAATGTTTTCAGATCGGTGACAACGGTTTCGTCGATAGCTTCGGCTGCCATTGTAATGGTGAGCTTTTGTATTTGGTTGTCGCGAACGGTTTGCATGTACTCGATGTTGTTGATGCGGAGATCGAAGATGCTGTTGTTGTCGCGATAACGAGGCATACATTTGCCTGTGATATACACAATGCAGCCTTCGGCAAGCATGCCACGCCAGCGTCCCCACTCTTCTCCGAAGAAAGCGAGTTCGCCTATTCCTTCAAAGTCTTCAATGGTAACAAATCCGCATGGCTTGCCATTCTTGGTGAACTTTGACTTTACACCTGTGACGATACCTCCCACAACGACATCTTCTTTCTTTGCCAGCTCTGGGAAGTTTTCACGGGCAAGTTCGCTGCAATGGGTATTGCACATTGAGTTGAGGATGATACTGAAATCATCGAGTGGATGAGCCGAAAGATAGATACCCACGAGGTCGCGTTCTCGATTGAGTTTCTCGATGGTGCTCCAGCCCTCGACCTTTGGTGGTACAGGGTGAGCAATCTCTACAGCCTCGGCATCGCCAAAGAGTGATGTGGCTGCTTCGTGCTGCTCACGCTGATAGAGCTGACCATAGCGCACAAGTGTGTCGAGGAAAAGCTCGTTCTTTCCGTTTATGCCAAAATACTGTTCACGCTGGATTCCGAAAGCGTCGAAACCTCCACTCAATGCCAATGATTCGAATGCTTTGCGGTTTACGCAAGAGAAATCGATGCGCTCGGCAAAATCGTATATGCTCTTGTAAGGTCCGTTTTTCTCACGCTCGGAAACGATAGCTTCGGCAGCTGCCGAACCCATGCCCTTGATGGCTGAAAGACCGAAACGAACTTCACCTTTTTTATTCACACCAAATCCTGAATAGCTCTCGTTGACATCAGGTCCCAAGGTGGCAATGCCCATTGACTTACATTCTTCCATGAGCTTGGTTATCTCGGTAATCTGTGCAAAGCGACGTGTCATGAGCGCAGCCATGTATTCGGCTGGGAAATGTGCCTTCATGTAGCCTGTTTGATAGGCTACCCATGAATAGCATGTAGCATGCGACTTGTTGAACGCATAGGAAGCGAACTTTTCCCAGTCAGACCAGATTTTTTCAAGTATCTTTGGATCATGCCCGTTTTCCTGTCCTTGCTTGATGAACTTAGGCTTCATGGCGTCAACAATGTCTTTTTTCTTCTTACCCATCGCCTTACGAAGAGCATCACTCTCACCACGGGTGAAGTTAGCCAACTGACGTGAGAGAAGCATCACCTGCTCCTGATAGACTGTAATTCCATAAGTGTCTTTAAGATATTTCTCCATGCAGGGAATATCGTAGGTGACGAGTTCAGGATTGTGCTTACGCTTGATGAAGTCGGGGATATAGTCCATAGGTCCCGGACGATAAAGCGCATTCATGGCGATGAGGTCTTCGAAAACAGTTGGGTGAAGTTCACGAAGATATTTCTGCATACCTGGAGACTCAAACTGGAATGTACCAATGGTGCGTCCCTCTTGATAGAGCTTGTATGTTAGTTCGTCGTCGATAGGAATGGTGTCGAGATCAACCTCAATGCCTGTGGTTTGCTTAACAACCTTGCATGCTTCTTTCAACTCGGAAAGTGTTTTCAAGCCAAGGAAGTCCATCTTGATCAAACCTGTTGACTCGATGACGTGACCGTCGTATTGTGTGACCTGACATTTGAGTCCGGGGAAATCAGGATCATCGGCTGTGGAAACAGGTACCCAGTCGCTAATCTTGTTTCGACAGATGATGAATCCGCAGGCATGAAGACCTGTACCACGAATGGTGCCCTCGAGCATCTTGGCATACTTAATGGTGTTGCGCAGACGTATATCGGTAGATGCCTCGGCATCACGCAGTTCGGGTGTGTATTTGATAGCGTTAGGCAGATTCATCTTCGCATTATCAGGAAGACGATCGGGAATGGCCTTACACAGCATGTTTACCACATCCAACGGCACACGCTCAACACGTGCTACGTCTTTAATGGCATTTTTAGTTGCCATAGAGCCATAGGTGATGATGTGCGCACAGTTTTCGTGCCCGTATTTATCCATTACCCAGCGAAGCACCTTTCCTCGACCATCGTCGTCGAAGTCGGTATCAATATCAGGGAGGTTCACACGGTCGGGGTTAAGGAAACGCTCGAACAGCAAATCGTATTTCAGTGGGTCGATCTTGGTGATACCCAAACAATAAGCCACCACAGAACCCGCTGCCGAACCACGACCAGGGCCTACCCACACTCCAAGTTCCTCACGGGCAGAGTTGATGAAGTCTTGCACTATAAGGAAGTAGCCCGGGAAACCCATCGTTTTCATTACATGAAGCTCGAAGTTGATGTGTTCCCTAACTTCATCAGACAATGGGTCGCCATAGAGTTTCTTAGCACCATCATAGGCGAGTTTTGCCAGATAGTCGGCTTCGAACTTGATACGATAGATCTTATCATAGCCACCTAATCGTTCGATAACAGCCTTACCTGCTTCTTCATCAAGCTGGTTTTCGCCATTCTCATCAGACGTGAACTCCTTGTAGAGCTGTTCCTCGGTGAACTTGTGATGCCACTCTTCTTCGGTACCAAATGATTCTGGAATTGGGAAGAAAGGCATGATTGGTCCATGCTCAATACTATATATTTCTACCTTGTCGAGAATCTCTAATGTATTTGAAAGTGCTTCGGGCACATCGGCGAAGATTTTGTTCATCTCTTCGCGAGTTTTAAACCACTCCTGCTTGGTGTAACGCATACGGTTAGGGTCGTCGAGATCCTTACCTGTTGACAAGCAGAGCAAATGGTCGTGAGCCTCGGCTGTTGCCTGGTCTTCAAAGTGACAGTCGTTACTACATATCAATTTGATACCATACTCTTTTGCCATTTCTATGAGCACCTTGTTTGCCTTCTGCTGAAGTGGGAAGGTTTCACGATTGGCAAGAATAGAAGGATCGGTAACCTCGTGGCGCTGAAGCTCCAAGTAATAATCATCGCCAAACACACGATGATACCATTCGCAAGCCTCGCGAGCTCCCTCGATATCGCCATTAAGAATCTTGGATGGCACCTCACCAGCTATACAAGCAGAGCACACTATAAGGTCTTCGTGATATTTCTCAAGATCGTAGCGGTCGGTACGCGGACGGGTGTAGAAACCGTCAACCCACGAATTAGAAACAAGCTTGATAAGGTTTTTATAGCCATTATAGTTTTTTGCAAGAACAATAAGGTGATAACGAACATTATCACCCTTGCTTTTATCCTTACTCTCCTTATGATCGTTTGCCACATACATCTCGCAACCGATAATAGGTTTGAAAGGCTCTAATCCTTCTTTCTTTCTACCTTTATTTATCTTGCCACAATAATCAGTAAACTCCTTGATGCCGTACATAACGCCATGATCGGTAATAGCCATACCTTTCATGCCATCCTTAATAGCCTTGTCCACAAGGTTAGGAATTTTAGACTGACCATCAAGAATAGAATAATGAGTATGCACGTGCAAGTGGATGAAATCTTCCATAAAAACAATGTGATTTTTGAGAGTGTAAAGTTACTGCAAAATAAGCGGAACACAAAATAAAAAAGCGAAAACTTGCTAAATAGCCAAAAAAGAATTACCTTTGCACACAATTCGACTCACAATCCGAAACATGATTAAGATAAATAAAAAACTTAAAAAGATACGTATTCACCGTGAAGGAACCGACCAGTTGCTTTACGGATTCATTGTCCTTGCATCAGTTGCTATTCTTCTTTGGCGTTACATAGATAACAAGATTCCTTTCTGGATGTTTCTTGTTATTTTTGGCACAGTATATGGTATTGTGCTCAATTTTTACCGCTGCCCAATACGTCATTTCTCAGATGACGACGACACCGAGGGTATTGTGGTTGCGCCAGCCGATGGTAAGATTGTCGTTATAGAACGTGTTCATGAAGATAAGTATTTTCATGAAGACCGCCTTATGATAAGTATTTTCATGAGTTTGTTTAATGTTCACGCCAACTGGTTCCCTGTTGACGGAAAAGTTAAACTGGTACATCATGAAGACGGAAACTATCACAAGGCTTGGTTGCCTAAGGCAAGTGAGGAAAACGAACACGCCGACACAATCATCACTACTCCTGATGGTACTGATGTGTTGTGCCGCCAGATAGCAGGAGCTATGGCACGCCGAATAGTAACCTACGCTCAGGAAGGTGAAGATTGCTTTATCGACGAGCATCTTGGATTTATTAAATTAGGTAGCCGAGTAGATATATTCTTGCCTGTTGACGCTGAAGTGTGCGTGAAGATGGGTCAGAGCACAACAGGCGACCAGACTATTATTGCCAAGTTGAAAACAAAATGTTAATCAAGAAACATATTCCTAACACGATTACATCATGTAATCTTATCTCGGGTGCTATTGCTACCACCTTTGCTGTGGGCAGCAACGTAAAAATGGCACTATTGTTCATTATATTAGGCGCTATTTTTGATTTCTTCGACGGAATGAGCGCCCGATTGCTCAAAGTGTCGTCGCCTATTGGCAAAGAACTTGATTCGCTTGCCGACGACATCACCTTCGGTTTGGCTCCTGCAACAATAGTTTTCTCGCAGCTTGGAGTTGTCGAATACCCAGCTTTTCTTGAACCATTCAGAAACTACCTGCCCTACGTGGCATTCATCATAGCAGCTTTCTCGGCTTTAAGATTAGCTAAGTTTAATCTTGACGAACGCCAGACTATGGGCTTTATTGGATTGCCTACTCCTGCAAACGCTCTTTTCTGGGGCTCGCTGATAGTATCTGAGCCAACACTTATTTCAGGTAGCAAATGGGCTGCATTAATCCTCATTGTATTAGTATTCATCACAAGCTATCTGCTTGTTTGCGAATTACCAATGTTTGCGCTGAAATTCAAGCATTGGGGATGGAAAGGCAATGAAGTGAAATACATCTTCGTGGGTCTTTCGGCAATAATACTTGCAACAATGGGCATACTTGAAGGCTGGTGGATGGTTATCACCCTTTACCTCCTCATATCGCTGGGACTATATCTTAAAAACAAGAAATAAAAAACTCACCACTTTTGTGGTGAGTTTTGTTTTATCTTCGTTCCTGAAAGAATTTTTGCATGAGTGAGCGGCACTCTTCTTCAAGCACGCCTCGTGTTACCTCGCATTTCGGATGCATCGCATGAGGCGCATATTTTTCATAACCTCGCTTCTCATCCGAAGCACCATACACTACCCTACTCATCTGCGACCAGCCCAAGGCTCCTGCACACATAACGCATGGTTCAACGGTGACATAGAGGGTACAATCCTTTAGATATTTCCCGCCTAACTGATTGGCTGCAGCCGTAATAGCCTGCATCTCGGCATGAGCCGTAACATCGTGAAGAGTTTCGGTAAGATTGTGAGCACGACTGATAACCCTATCCTGGCACACAATAACAGCACCAATAGGAATTTCGCCTTCTTCATAAGCAAGTTCTGCCTCTTGCAGAGCTTTGCGCATATATAATTCGTCTTTATTTCCTTCCATAATGCAAAAATACAATTTTTTGTTGGGATGTGTTGCAGAAAAATAGTACTTTTGTAGAAATCAAAACTCACAAAACAACAAAATGGCTGCTCATAACGATTTAGGCAAATGGGGAGAAGAAGTTGCTGCTGAATTTCTTGCCAGCAAGGGATACACTATCCTTGAGCGAGACTGGAAAGATGGACATCGCGACATTGACATCATTGCACGCACAGCTGATGAAACGATTGTCTTTGTTGAAGTGAAGACACGAACATTTGACGCTATAGCTAAACCAGAAGATGCCATTACGAAACAGAAAATAAAAAACATAGGAAAAGCAGCCAATGCCTATGTGAAAGCCTATCAGCTATGGAACGAACTGCGCTTTGACGTTATCACCATCATCGGCGATCGCAAAGAGAACGCACAAATTAATCATATTGCTGATGCCTTCAACCCATTACTTGTTTAATTAAACGCAAAAGACAACATGAAACTTTTCAACTTAAAAAAGAAGAAGGAAGAGGAAGACAAGTCTATAAAGATAATACACCTTGACAGCGTGGACTCAACAAACGACTATCTGCGCAAATACACTCCTGAAGAGGGAGAAAAAATAACTATTGTCGTTGCTGACTATCAGACTGCGGGAAGAGGTCAGGGCACAAATACTTGGGAAAGCGAAGCTGGAAAGAATTTGCTTTTCAGTATATTGGTACATCCGGTAATGGTGCCTATTCGTCAACAGTTCCTTCTTTCTATGGCTGGAGCTATCGCTCTTAAAATGGCGCTTTCTACATATACCGACGACATTAGTTTGAAATGGCCTAACGATGTGTATTGGAAAGACAAGAAAATAAGTGGAACACTTATTGAGAACAGCATATCGGCGGGACATATACAGAATTGCATCTTTGGCGTTGGCATAAATGTGAACCAAGAGAAATTCATAAGTGATGCACCAAACCCGGTGTCGCTTTACCAGATTCTGGGACATGAGGTTGACATAGAAGAACTGCTGCAGGTTGTTATAAAGTGTTTCAAGAAATGCTATTCATTAATAGAGGATGGCGACTATATCGACATAGATGCTCTTTATCACGACAGTTTGTATCGCAAACATGGCTTCTTTAAATACCGAGACAACGAAGGCGAATTTGAAGCTGCAATAGTTGAAGTGCAGGACAACGGACATATCATACTGCGCAACAGAGAAGGCGTGATGAGTGAATATGCCTTCAAAGAAATAGAATTTATAATTTAAACGAATATATGGCAAGATTTAAACGTATTCTTCTCAAACTCTCAGGCGAGAGTCTTATGGGAAAACAGGGCTATGGCATCGACCCTGAACGTCTGACAGACTACGCTCGTCAGATTAAAGAAATTCACGACATGGGTGTACAGATTGGTATCGTCATCGGTGGCGGTAACATCTTCCGTGGTTTGAGTGGCAGTCAGAAAGGCTTTGATCGTGTAAAAGGCGACCAGATGGGTATGTGCGCAACAGTAATCAACTCGCTGGCACTTAGCTCTGCACTTGGAGCTATTGGAGCTAAGAACAAGGTGATGACAGCTATCCGCATGGAGCCTATTGGCGAATTCTACAACAAATGGAAAGCCATTGAATATATGGAGGCTGGCAACATCTGCATTTTCTCAGCAGGCACAGGAAGCCCTTATTTCACAACCGACACAGGTTCTAGTTTGCGCGGCATAGAGATTGAAGCCGACGTTATGCTCAAGGGCACACGTGTTGACGGTATCTACACCGCCGACCCAGAGAAAGATCCAACCGCAAAGAAATTCGATGCTATCACCTACAAGGAAGTATTGGAGCGTGGCTTGAAGGTTATGGACCTTACAGCTATCTGCATGTGTCAGGACAACGACCTGCCAATCTATGTTTTCAACATGGACGTTGTAGGCAACCTGAAGAAAGTGCTCGATGGCGAGGAAATCGGTACATTAGTACATAACTAATTCCCTACCCTTCTCTACTACCTCCCCTTATGAAGGTTTCTTCCCCTGGGAACGGGGGAACCGAAGGGGGGGGGGAGTTGGAAAAACTTCGCAACATCATAACTAACAGAAAAACTGAACCAAACCTCTCATCAACTCATCTCATTTAGCGAAGCGCTATAATATTCTTTTCAACGCAAATTACCGAGAATATACACAAATTATTCAAAAATTATTCTTTATTCTGATCTAAGATAAATTCGCCTAACTCACATCTACTACTATCTAAATATTCTTCTAAATCCTTCTAAAATTTAGAAGAATCAGGGACGAAAACGGCAAATTCTTCTAAATTTTATTTGAACTTTGAAGAATTTATAATATTTTTGCCTCCAAATATATTGCTTATGGAAAAAGTACCAGCTATAAATCAAGAAATGCTTATCAAAGCTTTCGAACTGTACTCCAACGAAGAAATAAAAAAGGCAGCCGAAAAGATTAATGATGAATACTTATATTGGTCTGACGCAAAATATAAGCCGTTACCACAAAATCTTTCGGCAGAAGAAATGTGGGCTGTAGTTAAGCTTTCACGTACACTTCAAAAAACACTTAATTTACCCAAATATGGCATATCTGTAACCGTAACAAACAAAATGCAGGAGATGTGTCATAACCTTGATATGAATTTTGGCGGTTCATTAACCACCGAATCTGTTCTTCCAACAAAAGACAGAGAAAGGTACTTGATTTCATCCTTGATGGAAGAAGCAATTTCTTCAAGCCAAATGGAAGGTGCTGCAACCACTCGCAAAATAGCAAAAGAAATGCTTAGAAAGAAGCAGTCGCCTCGTGATCGCTCACAACAGATGATTGTTAACAACTATCAATCTATACGTTACCTTATAGAACACAAGGACGAACCTTTGAATAAGGAACTGATAATGCACATTCACGAGATGATGACAACTAAAACGCTCAAGAATGCAGAAGACGAAGGCAAATTCCGAACAACTAACGATATTGTAGTTGCAAACGAAATAACAAACGAAATAGTACACCAGCCACCTACATACGAAGAAATACCTGAATTTATAGAATGGTTATGCAAGTTTGTAAACGAACCTGCGCAAGGTACATTCATTCATCCTATAATTAGAGCCATAATAGTACACTTTATGGTTGCATATATGCACCCATTTGTTGACGGAAATGGTAGAACAGCACGCGCCCTATTCTATTGGTATATGCTGAAACAAGGCTATTGGCTAATGGAATATCTATCTATTTCGCGTATCATATACAGAAGCAAAACAAGTTACGAGAATGCATACCTTTATACAGAATCAGACGATAACGACATGGGCTATTTCATTCATTATCACCTGAAGGTACTACTTAATTCGTTTAAAGAACTAAAAGCATACATACAACATAAGAGCAAAGAACAAACTGAAAGTCTGAAAATAATGAGGGAAGAAAACCTGAATGAACGTCAGGCAGAAATACTTGCTCTATACAAAAACAAAAACGACACTGTATTAACAGTAAAAGAAGTACAAAGCAGATTTGCCGTAAGTGACCCAACTGCTCGCAACGACCTTATGATTCTTGTAAACAGAGGTTATCTGGAAGAAATACACGTAAATAAAGTCAAAGTAAAATACGTAATTAAGCGATAAATCTATGCTTTATCAAGTATAATACAACGAAAAGCAAACAGCTATTTATCGTTTAGCAACCAACTTTCACAGACAGAGCATTTGCATTTTAAAATAAAAAAAGAAAAAAGAGTATTGTATTTATTCAAAAATAAACTATCTTTGTATCATCTTTACCTCTACTTTGCCTTAAAGCCATTGGGATAATACAAATGGTCAACGGATAAAAGTTAATAAAAGGTTGAAGATAATATATTAAGAAAAAGCGTCATCGATGCTTTGTCATTGGCTTTCTTGAAACGTAGGAAATTTCAAATTGCTAGTCCAAAGACAATGTTAGAAGTGACTGCTACGGGTATGCAATAATTCAATCCCGGGGTGTGCTGCGAGGATACAGAATATCCTCACGCACACTTTAGATGGATATATGCAAAATACTGACGTGGGCAGACACTCTACTCGTTCACTAGCAAGGTTTCCTACGACCTCAAGAAAGCGGACAGTAGAGATGGAAGCCCACGTTTTTAATATTAACTATTTTCTCTTAAAGGGTTTCAAAGAGAACTATTTACTACTATGGAAATTAGTATCGCATTGGAAATCATTGATGATATTAAGAAAGAAATATCACAATTTGATTCACACTATTTTATTAGAGAATTTATAAAGAAGTATCCAGTTATGTATGGGGAACTACTAATCAAACATAAATCTGTAAAAACAGCCCATAGTGAAATTAGCAGATTTCTAAGTAACAATGCAGCATCTCTAAAGATTGAAAGAATTGGAAACATAGAATCAAGAACAATTCTTGATACAATTGAAGAGTGCGCCAATTGGAAAATTATATAATATATTTCACATACTATAATAGTATAAAAATCATACAAACGCATTAACATTGTCTAACTATTAAATTAATTGATTATGAGAACATTTGCTACATTATTTCTATTATTTGTAGGCTTGATTTCATCAAGCGCACAATTCTACACCCACAAATCAGAAGAAGAGATATGGGAAGAGGAACAAAATGCAAAAAACAATTACGATGAGTATCTAACAAAACATGCATATGTATATGATGAAGAAAAAGGAAAAGAACTTGCTGCAAAAAAGAAAGAAACGCTAAAAAAAGCTTTAGAATTTTATGATTCACAAATTTCTATTGTAGAACGATGGATAGAAAAAAGAAAGGTAACGGCAAATAAGTTTAATGCTGAAATTCCATTGAATTATGAAACCATGAAGAATGTGATTCTTCTAAAAATGCTTATATTAAACAAATATGAGAAGAATCTTTCTGAAAAAACTCTTGAATTATTAAACAATAAAGAACTATGTAACAAAATAAAAGAAAAGGGAAAAGCCAACAAAGATTTTTTGCCTGTTTTAGAAAGCTACCTAATTAGAATGAATAAAGAAAAACAAAGTATTGAGCAGATTCTAAATGAAACAACTGATAGTACTATAATAAAATTTGACGCTTCAACAAAGTCTATGCTTGGACTATTATATTTAGACATCAATGATATTTATTGTACCCATATAGCTTATAATAGATTTAAAGTTCTTAACGAAATTGACGTTTTGCCACAGAAATGGGGCACAATACAGTATAAAAATCCAAATTATAATCCTGCAGAAGGAGAATGGGCATGGATACATGCACAAGAATGGGATAATGTAAGATCAACTTATCCAATCGAAGAAGAATACAGGAGATATAAAGATAAGCCAGATTACAAAGTAAAAGATATAGAAGACAGACTTGTTGCATTAAAAGAAGACAGCTGCGAATATATAGAAAAAAAAGAGAAGGATAATTATTATGAACTAAGACGTCAAATATGTATAGATGACTATAAAAACAACAAGTATAACATAAAAGCATCTTCGCCTTCTATCCTTAGCAAAATAGACGAAATGCTTGTAGAAGGACACGACCGTAATTTTTACGTCGTTGCTGAATTAACTTATAATATGGCGAAAAAAGCTTACGAGATGATTGAAAAAGCAGGAAATACTTCATCACTACATGGAATGCTTTTAGCAAGAGCGGGGCTTGCTGTTCCTAGAGCTTCAGAAAAAGAAAAGGAAGAATTTAAACAGAAAATGAAAGAGTTAGCATATTGCTGCAACAAAGTAGAAGAAATTGACTCCAATCCTGAATATAAAACTGCAGAAAAATATATCAATCAGTTGATGGCAGATAGAGAAAATATATCTTTTACTTCCAAAAGGAAAGATGGACTTTCTTATATTTATACATCCTCAGATGGAAAATACAAAATTTTGATGACTATGAAATTTAACGGAAAAAGTATATCAGAAAGCTATAGTCTAATAAACAAATAACAAAAGAACTCATCTTTCTATAGAAAAACAAAAAAAACTGAGAATTATGTTTGAAGCATAATCCTCAGTTTTAATTTATAGACTTAACAGACTTTTTTACTTAACCTGAATAACCAGATACTTTGAAGTGCTCCAGAAAAGGTCAGGATTGGTGATGGTCAAAACATACTGCTTGCTTGCATCACGAGTGAGTGTGTAGCTGCTTGATGGATGCATGGTGAGAAGGCGAGCTGACTTTGAATAAAGCTTAACTTCCTTTGTATTGCGGATATCAATCTTGGTGAAATAGCTCTTATTAAAGTTTGCCTGAAGCACCTTACCATCCTGAATGATGCGCTGATCCTTCAACTCTTTCTTTGTACCAAACACATACCATGCTGTGTGAAGCTGCTTGTCTTGTGCGCTGATAGTCTGGCTCTTCTGTGTGCTCTCAGTTGTGAGGTTGCTCACATTAGTATTCAGATTGTTGATTGTTTCATCAAGTTCTGAGATGTGAATATCCTTAGCATCAAGTTCTGCACGCATCTGCTGCAACTGCTGATCTTTCTCGTCGAGCTGCTTGAGCAGATTGTCGATAGTAGCCTTGAGCTGAGTGCCCTTGAGTGAACTCTTACCAAGCTGATCCTGCAACTTTGCAATAAGTTCACGATTCTTCTTCATTGTCTTGGCAATGAACTGGATATTTTCACGAATCTGTTGTGCCTTGTTTGCGCCTTCACCATCCTTAACAATGCTAACACGATTTTCTGCCTCGTTTATCTTCTGAAATCCCTCCTGAATTTCATTCATGATACCCATCATATCGTTAATCTCACTATCTTTTTGAGAAATGATATTCTGCAATGAATCATTCTGTGTCATTCCAGCGATATCAGACTGTGCCTTGTTCTGCTTACAAGCTGTAAAAGCAATGGCAAATAAACCTAAACCAAATACTAATAATTTTTTCATAATCTTATGGTTTTATGAGTTAATTTTCCGTTAATAATCTCTCTTATTGTTTTTACGCAAAGTGTTTGTTGAATTACGCTTTGTTTTTAGTATTTCTTCGTTGTTCTTTTCGTTCCTGCTTCTCTAATAGCTTCATCTCTTTGGCATCAGCACCAGCAAGAATGATAACTATCTCGCCACGAGGTTCGGTTTGTTCAAAATGAGCTATAACCTCAGCCAATGTGCCACGAACATGATCTTCGTGCATTTTAGAAATCTCACGTGCCACACTCACACGACGCTCAGGTCCGAAAGTTTCGGCAAACTGCTGAAGAGTTTTAACCAAACGACGTGGTGATTCATAGAACACCATAGTGCGGGTTTCGCGCATTAATGACATAAGATGTGTTTGACGACCTTTCTTTTGTGGAAGAAAACCCTCAAAACAAAAACGGTCGCATGGCAAGCCTGATGACACCAAAGCAGGAATACACGCTGTTGGCCCAGGAAGAGTTTGAACTGTGATGCCTGCATTAGCTGCCTCGCGAGCAAGGAAGAATCCCGGATCGCTGATACCTGGTGTGCCAGCATCACTCACCAAAGCTATTGTCTGCCCAGCCTTCAAACGCTCTACAACTCCTGCAGCCGTACCATGTTCATTAAACTTATGGTGTGCCACAAGATGATTTTTTATATCAAAATGCTTTAACAGAACACCCGATGTACGAGTATCCTCAGCCAACACCATATCGGCTTCCTTCAATATTCGGATAGCGCGAAGTGTCATATCTTCCATGTTTCCTACAGGAGTAGGTACTATATATAATATGCCCATATTCGAAAAACAAAGATATAGAAATAATCTTCTTCGGCAAAATTATTCACAATTTCTTTGCAAAATTTAAGTTAGATACATTTATTTTCTGCTTCGTTTTTTTTTGTTTTTCCACGGCTTTACCTTATCTTTGCAGTATGACAGAAAACATTTCAGGCGAAACACGCCAACAAGGAAGAATAGAAGTAGTTTGCGGTTCAATGTTCTCAGGTAAGACTGAAGAACTCATCCGCCGTATAAAGCGAGCTGTTTTTGCCCGCCAGAACGTTCAGATATTCAAACCCGCTATTGACAAACGCTATTCAAATGCTGATGTCGTTAGCCACGACCATAATACCATTAAGTCGATACCCGTTGATTCATCAGCCGACATTCTTGCAAAAGCAACAGAGTTTGACGTGATTGGAATTGACGAGGCACAATTCTTTGATAAAGAGATTGTTGACGTGTGCAACAAACTGGCAAACAACGGAAAGCGCGTGATTGTTGCTGGGTTGGACATGGACTATCTCGGACAACCTTTCGGCCCTATACCAGCACTATTGGCTATTGCCGACGAAGTGACAAAAGTGCACGCCATATGCGTGAAATGCGGGGCACTGGCCTATGCAAGCCACAGACTGGTTAGCGGAAAACGAAGGGTTATGCTTGGTGAAAAAGACAAATACGAACCATTGTGCAGAGATTGCTTCCAAAAAGCTTTGGAACAAGACCGCATAGAAGAACAATGGCCAAACATACCATTTCCAAAAAAATAAAACATGAGACAGGAGATTACCTTTGACAAATTTATTCGCTGGGCAGGAATAGCTCTTCTCATTTTTGCCGTACTATATATGGTTAATTACCTGAGCGCTGTTCTCCTTCCCTTCTTTGTAGCATGGTTTCTTGCATACCTTACTTACCCGCTGGTAAAGTTCATACAATACAAGATGCACGTAAAAGTGCGAGCACTTGCTATAATCATAGCCATGCTACTTGTCGTAGGTATCATCGTGGGGGTGTTCATGCTTGTTATCCCACCAATGTTTGAGCAGTTCGACAAACTGCAACAAGTGCTCATCCATTGGGTGAAGCACACCACTCACACCAACAGCCTTACAGCACTCATATCAAACTGGATTGCCGACAACCAAACAGAGATAGAGAGATTCTTCAGAAGCAGAGACTTCTCTGATGCCGTTAAGAACATCACTCCAAAAGTATTCAACTTTGTTGGTCAGGCTGCTGGAATAGTAATAAGCATCATAGCATCAATGATTACCTTATTATATATGTTCTTCATTCTGCAAGATTATGAATACCTTACAGACAACTGGATTCGTATCTTCCCAGAAAAGAACCGTCCCTTCTGGAGAGAACTGTCAAGTGATGTGGCTCGCGAACTGAACAACTACATCAGAGGACAAGGAACAGTGGCACTAATCATGGGCATCATGTTCTGCATTGGATTCACCATTATGGACTTCCCAATGGCAATAGGTCTGGGAGTGATGATTGGACTCATGGACCTTATTCCTTACCTGCACACCTTTGCACTTATCCCAACAGCATTCCTCGCTATGTTGAAATCAACCGAGACTGGACAAAATTTCTGGATGGTATTCGGACTTGCTGTAGGACTATTTGCCATAGTTCAAATCATCACCGACATGATAGTAACACCAAAGGTTATGGGAAAAGCCATGGGATTAAATCCAGCTATTCTACTCTTGAGTCTTTCTGTTTGGGGAGCCTTGCTCGGCTTCATCGGATTGATTATAGCCCTGCCTCTAACAACACTAATTATAGCCTATTGGCAGCGTTATGTTACCCGAGAAACACCAATAGAAGAAATTTCTAAAGAAAAACATGACAAATAATTTGGTGGTCTCAAAAAAACTCCTTACCTTTGCACCCGCTTACGATAAGTAAGTTGGCATTGGTTCGCTAGCTCAGCTGGTAGAGCATCACACTTTTAATGTGAGGGTCATGGGTTCGAGCCCCATGCGAGCCACCGAAAAAAGGAAAACGATTCATTCGTTTTCCTTTTTTTGTTTCCCCCACACTAACCAAAATCTAAGATTTATCATTATAAAATTTCCTTTTACTCCCTATGAATATGACCACCCACAACTACCACTTCCAAAAGAATGCATCTCAAAAAGATCCTTTTACTAAGAATATAAAAAAATGTATCGTTTAAAGATACTATATCGATTTTTTTTCGTATATTCGTAATCAAAAATAGAACATCAATGACTAAATACCAAAACATCATACTGAAAAACGAAAAACTAAATCCAAGTTCCAATACTCAGGATACTTTTTCCCAAGCAAAGAAATTGCAAGATATAATTATATCCCACATTGACAATAATGGTACTATCCAGTCGAACAAAGAGCATCAGCAAGGAGTTGCAGAAAGAAGCAAACTCTTTGCAGAAGAATTTGGTATGGGCGATTGTGGTTTTATCATGGGATTACTACACGATAAGGGAAAAGAGCAGAAGGAATGGCAAAAGTATATTCAGGGAGTTACTGGGTATAATAAGGAATATGCCAATATAAAAACAGGTCCAAATCATTCTTATGTAGGAGCTGTTATTGCTCAGAAACAATATCCTCAGATAGCACCTCTTATAGCACAACCTATAGTAGGACATCATCGTGGACTGTATGATTATTGCGATTATATAGAGGAAACAAAGCATGAAATTCCTCAGGATGTGACTATCGATGAACCTATTTCTTTTCAGTTTCCAAGACTCGCTAAGCCTGAACGTTTTGATTTGCATCATATTGTGCGTATGCTTTTTTCTTGTTTGGTAGATGCTGATAGTCTTGATACTGAGGCGTTCATGAATCCTGAACAAGCAAAGTTACGTGGTAGTCATGCAACTATGCCTGAACTTCTGAGGATGATGGATAATCATCTGCAGGAATTGAAATCTAATGCACCAGATACTGAAGTTAATCGCATTCGTAACTATGTGCAAGAGCAATGCATTAAAGAAAGTCAAGGTGTCGGTGGTTTTTACAGTCTTACGGTTCCTACAGGTGGCGGAAAAACGCTAGCCTCGGTTCTTTGGGCTTTACATCATGCAGTAAGAAACCATCTGCAGCGCATCATCATCGCTATACCTTATACCAGTATCATCGTGCAGACAGCTGCTACCCTGAAACGTATATTTGGCGAAGAAAATGTATTGGAGCATCATTCCAATATAAATCCCGAAAAAATAAAGGATAAGATGCTGCGTGAGCGTTTGCAGTTAGCTACTGAGAACTGGGATTACCCTATCATCGTAACAACTAACGTTCAGTTCTTTGAATCTCTGTTCAGCAATAAACGGTCTGATTGTCGCAAGCTACACAACATTGCAAAAAGCGCCATTATTTTAGATGAAGTTCAGTCATTGCCTTTGGATTTCTATCAACCTATTGTTGACACCCTTAATACACTCCAGCGGGTATTTGGTGCGTCTGTTCTCTTTACGACTGCCAGTCAACCCATTTTGAGTGGGCGGATAGAGGGTGCCAATCCTAAAGCAAGTTTTGATGCGCTATCATCTGTTCATGAGATTATTCCTGATGCCGCTAATTTACATGATAAGCTACGACGTGTAAAGTTACAGTTCATGGATGGGGCCAGGAGTTATGATGAAATAGCAGAGGAGTTGAGTAAACATCAACAAGTATTGTGTATTGTCAATACGCGTCGTGATGCTAAGGAACTTTATGACAGATTACCCAAAGAAGGAATCTGCCTTCATTTGTCACGTATGATGTGCCCAACACATGTTTCCGCTACAATCGAACATATAAAAACTGCATTAAAACTACAGAAGAATCAACCTCTCAGAATTATTGCCACGCAATTGATTGAAGCTGGTGTGGATATTGATTTTCCTGTCGTCTTTCGTCAGGAGGCAGGATTAGATTCCATCCTTCAGGCTGCTGGTCGCTGCAATCGGGAAGGTAAACATGATATTTGTACGACCTATGTATTCAGTTTGGGCAAGGAGCATCCTTTGCCACCCGGCTTTATGACGCAAACCAACCATGCCCGCCTGAATATGGGACAACAGCACGATTGGTTTGCTCCTGAGGCGATGTCCTGTTACTTTAAGCAACTTCATTCTCGTGTGGACAACTTTGATAGCAAGCAAATGAAGGAAATGCTATATAAGCAAGAATGCGAGTTTGAAGAGGCTGATCGCCAATTCCACTTGATTGATGATCAAACCACATCTGTCATTATCAATTGGAATGATAGTATGAAACTATACGAGCAACTTATCTCGCAAGGCCCCTCTTATGAACTAATGAAGAAGCTGGCGCACTACAGCGTCAACATCCGTAAACATGACTTCGAGAAGTTACAAAGCATGGGGGCGATAGAGGAGCCTTTCGAAAATATATATGCGGTTACCAATTCCAGTTTCTACAAGGCAGATACTGGATTGACAATCGATAATCAATGGTTAGAAGAAACATTCATTATATAAACAATGGAATTTACAGATAAGGAATTTTGTTTGGAAGTATGGGGCCCGATGGCCTGTTTCACTCGTCCAGAACTGAAAGTGGAACGTGTGAGCTATGATGTCATCACACCATCTGCAGCTCGTGCTATTTTTGAGGCCATCTTTTGGAAGCCCGCTGTCCACTGGCAGGTTACAAAGATTGAAGTGCTCAATCCTATTAAGTGGACTTCAGTGCGTAGGAACGAAGTAGGAGCTGTGGCATCTAAGAGTCCTATTTTTATTGAGGATAAACGCCAACAGAAGAATACGCTCTGCCTGAAAGATGTGCGTTATCGTATCTGGGCAAAACTTGAATTTATTCCAGTGCGTAAGCGCAAAGGCGAGCAACTCTCTTTGTTTGACGAAACAACTCATCCAAATGAGAATCCTACCAAATACAATGCCATGTTTGAGCGTCGTGCCAGCAAGGGGCAATGCTTCAATCAACCATATTTGGGCACTCGCGAGTCTTCGTGCTCCTTTAGGCTTGTGAATCCGGAAGCGGAAGAACTCACTGCTCCTATCAGTGAAAATCGTGACTTGGGCATCATGCTCTATGATATGGACTTTGAGCAGAACTTAAAAAATCCACCAGCCATGTTCTATCGGGCCCAGATGGAGAATGGAGTTATTAATGTTCCACCTAAAGATAGTGAGGAGATTTTGAGATGATACTAAACGCATTATATGATTATTACCATCGTTGTGGTGATTTGCCTCGAAAAGGAATGGAACTTAAAGAGCTTGGATTCCTGATTGTCATCGACAAAGAGGGGCATTTCCTTAGATTCGAAGATCGTCGAAAAAACAAAAAACAAGCACAATCATTTCTTGTAAAGAAGCATATTGGGCGTACAAGTGCAGTGGTGGCAAACTATCTGTATGACAATAGTGGCTATGTCTTTGGATATTCCGACAAAGGAGATGTCATGGCACAATATCGGGCGTTTAAGGATAAAGTTGAGGACATATATCAGTTGCACTCACAAGATGAAGATATGATAGCCGTTCATCTTTTTTATTCACAAGAACATCAAGACGTTCTTACGCAAATGAAGCAGGACCCTCTGTGGTCTGAGATTGAACGGAATCTTAATAAGAAATATTCTACGTTTTCTTTCCTTATTGAAGGTAAAACTAAAATTGTTGCTGAGAAAGTAGAACTATTAGATATAGAAGATAGCGAATCTTCTGATGATGGACAAATATGTCTCGTCTCTGGCAAAAAGGGAAAGGCTGTAGAAACAACTACAGCTACCATGATACCAGGCAGTCAAGCCACGGCTAAGTTAGTAGCTTTTCAAGTTAGTTCTGGTTATGATTCTTATGGAAAGACTAAGGGTGGTAATGCGCCAATTAGTGAAGACGCAGAGTTTGCATATACCACAGCGCTCAATCATCTGTTAGAGGCTAACTCTCGTAATAAATTCATGGTGGGCTCGCGTACGTTTCTTTTCTGGGCATCCAAGAATGACGAGGCAGGAAAAGAGGCCGAAGAGAGTATCTTCAGTATGTTTGGTTTCTCTGAGCAAGAAGATGATCCGAATAAGAATATAGAACAAGTTAGAAAAGTGCTCACAGCTATTTATTCAGGCGAGCTGAAAACCACATCCGAAGATAAGTTCTATATTTTAGGTCTTGCACCTAATTCTGCGCGAATAGCTGTGGTGTATTGGGCCGAAATTCCATTAAAGGAGTTTGCTGGTACCATCTGTAAGCATTTCGAAGACATGACTGTTGTAGATACGCGCATAGAAAAGAAAACATATATGAATTTGCGTAATATACTCAGCACGGTAACGCTTGGTGGTAAGGTGTCAGATGCGACGCCAAATCTGCCGGATGCTATAGTAAAGAGTATTTTCCAAGGTATCCCTTATCCACAAACGCTTTTTGCATCATGTATTCGTCGCATTCGTGCAGAGTCGGGCGATAAAGATAAGAATGCTGTGCATATCACTCGTGCAGCCATTATTAAGGCTTATTTAAACAGAATAGATAATAATCAAAAAATAAATGTTATGTTAGACAAGGACAACACTAACCAAGGCTACCTTTGTGGCCGTCTGTTTGCTGTGCTTGATAAGATTCAGGAGGAAGCAAACAATCAGCATTCCATTCGTGAACGCTACATGAATTCAGCCAGTTCAACACCTGCTGCAGTATTCTCTACTATTCTCAATCTCTCTAATCATCATGTGGAGAATTTAAAGAACGAAGGTCGAAAGATTTTCTTTGAGAAATTGAAGCAGGAGATTATCAGCAAGATTGAGGCAGATGGTTTTAAGCCACAACTGGATTTGCAAGATCAGGGCCGATTCTTTATTGGCTACTATCACCAGCGCCAAGATTTCTTTTTAAAGAATGAAGATAATAATAACGAATAATCACAAAAAACAGATACAACTATGTCAGAATTAAAGAACAGAATAGATTTCGTTTACATCTTTGATGTACAGGATGGTAATCCCAATGGTGATCCCGATGCAGGTAATCTGCCACGTGTGGATGCCGAAACTGGTATGGGACTTGTAACAGACGTTTGTTTGAAACGTAAAGTACGCAACTATGTGCAAGTGGCTAAGGAGTGCGCCGCTGGCTATGATATCTTTATCAAAGAGAAAGCCGTTTTGAATACACTCATCGATGCTGCCCACGAGGAGAATACTGTAAAGACTGCTTCTGATAAGACTTCGGCAGCAAGAGACTTGATGTGTAAAAAGTATTTTGATATTCGTACCTTTGGCGCAGTAATGTCAACAGGTAAGAATGCTGGCCAGGTTCGAGGCCCCATCCAATTCACTTTTGCCCGTTCTGTCGATCCTATTGCTACTATGGAGCATTCGATCACTCGTATGGCAGTTGCCACTGAAAAAGAGGCTGAGAAGCAAGCAGGTGATAATCGTACCATGGGTCGCAAAGCCACAGTGCCTTATGGTCTCTATGTTTGTCATGGCTTTATCTCTGCTAATCTGGCCCAACAGACAGGTTTCAGTGAAGAAGACTTAGCTTTGTTCTGGGACGCGCTCAAGAATATGTTCGATATCGATCGCTCTGCTGCACGTGGACTTATGAGTGCCCAAAAGCTGATTGTCTTCAAACACGAATCTGTATTGGGCAATGCGCCTGCCAACAAACTTTTCGATTTAGTAAAGATTGAAAAGGTATGCGATGGCGCACCCCGTAAGTTTGAAGATTACAAGGTGTATGAAATCGAGAAAGACAAACTTCCAGCAGGTGTCACTGTCGAAGAACTGATATAATAGTCTATGGCAAAAAGACGTATAATAAGGAATAGTACAGCCGAGTTCCTAATGTTTCAAGCGGAGGCGAAAGAGCAGGGAATAGAAGTAATGTATGCCGAAGAAACAATTTGGTGTACTCAGAAAGCGATGGCTGCACTCTTCGATGTTGGAGTGCCGGCCATCAGCAAGCATCTGGCAAATGTATTTGAGACTGGCGAACTGAAAGAAGAAACAACTATTTCCAAAATGGAAACAGTTCAACAAGAAGGCAATCGTGAGGTGAAACGTATGGTCGTGATGTATAAACTTGATGCTATCATTGCTGTGGGCTATCGCGTGAACAGCATCCGTGCCACGCAGTTTCGCCAATGGGCTACAAGTATCCTGAGAGAGTTTGCCATCAGAGGCTATGTACTCGATAAGAAACGAATGGAGAACGGAACATTCCTTGGCGAGGACTACTTTGAGCACTTGTTGGCTGAGATTAGAGAGATACGTCTATCTGAACGACGTTTCTATCAAAAGCTCACAGACATCTATGCCACCAGTATGGACTATAACAAGGATGCACCTACCACGCGACTGTTTTTCAAGCGCATTCAAAATAAGATGCACTATGCTGTGCACCAGCATACGGCAGCTGAACTCATCATGGAGCGGGCTGATGCCGAAAAAGAGCATATGGGCCTAACTACCTGGGAAAATGCGCCTGACGGCAAAATAGTTAAGACGGATGTTTCTATCGCCAAGAATTATCTGAACGAGATGGAACTCGACGATATGGGGCATATCGTAACCGCTGTGCTTGATTTTGCTGAGAGCCGAGCCAAACGCCATATCCCTATGACGATGGAAGATTGGGCCAAACGTATTGATGCCTATCTGAGTAGCGACGAGCGCCCCTTGCTGGATCATGCAGGAAGTGTGAGTCACGAAGAGGCTGTGCTTCATGCGGAAACGGAATTTGAAAAGTATCGTATTGTGCAGGACCGTCTGTTCCAAAGCGACTTTGATAAATATCTGGGCGAACTGCCAGTTGAAGAAAAAGACTAAAAAAAGCGAAGTGGCGTATGTACTACGATGACGATCAGATGCTCATGTTGTCGGGGATTCAGCACTATATGTTCTGTCCTCGGCAATGGGCATTGATTCATATTGAGCAGCAATGGGGCGAAAATCGCTTGACTGCTGAAGGGCAACTGTTACACCAAAATGTGGACAATCCTGCTTATCGACAGAAAAATGGAGATGTCATCACGTTGCGATCTGTTCATATCGCTTCGCATACTCTAGGATTATACGGTGTTACGGATGCTATAGAGTTATTGCCATCTGATGAGCCTAATAATGCCATTACTCAACCTCGTTATCCTGGTTATTGGAAACCATATCCCATTGAATACAAGCGTGGACATCGTAAACCCGATGAGCGAGACGAAGTGCAATTGGCAGCACAAGTGATATGTCTTGAAGAAATGTACGATATACATATACCAGAAGCAGCGCTTTTCTACCACGAAACGCGTCACAGGGAAACAATAACTATCGACAAGCATCTAAGACAACTCACATATGAACTTAGCGAAGCCATGCACAAGATCTTTGATAAAGGATTCACCCCTAAGGCCGAAGAAAAAAGAAGTTGTAGAAATTGTTCGCTCATAAATATCTGTGCACCTGAACTAACAAAGAAAACATCTGTCGCATATTACTTAAAGAATATATTGAATGAGGAAACTACTTAATACGTTGTATGTAACCACCCCAGAAGCCTATCTTTCAAAAGACGGGTTAAATGTGGTTGTATCTGTAGAAAAAGAAGAACTCTTCCGCATCCCTATTATGAATGTGGAAAGTATAGTGACATTCGGATATATGGGAGCTAGTCCAGGAATGATGAAACTATGTATGGATAATAATGTGGCACTTTCCTTTATGACTCCACAGGGGCGTTTTATCTGTAGAGTACAAGGTGCTACTCGAGGAAATGTGCTACTTCGAAAAAAACAATACTCATTATCGGAAGATAAAAATATAGCTTTGCATATGGCAAAACTATTTATAACAGGAAAAGTATATAATACACGCAGTATCCTTCAGCGTTATATTCGTGACAATGGTACTGATGAGGAGGTAGAAAATGTCATCAAACAGCTAAATTGGCGAAAGAAACGGATTATGCAAGCTGAAAATATGGATATCCTTCGTGGCGAAGAAGGGTATGCAGCAAATGCTTATTTTGATGTCTTTAGTCATCTTATTCTGCATCAGAAAGATGATTTTCCTTTTGATGGTCGTAATCGCAGACCACCAAAAGATGAAGTAAATGCGATGCTTTCTTTTGTATATACGCTGATAGCAAATGATGTAGCTGCAGCACTTGAGTCGGTAGGTCTCGACCCATACGTAGGATTTATGCATACTCTGAGACCTGGGCGAACTTCTCTGGCTTTGGATATGATGGAGGAACTTAGAGCATATCTTGGCGACAGACTTGTTCTCTCCATGATAAATCGTAAACAAATTACAAAGAAGGATTTTATCCGTCAAAGTGACGACAGTTTTGTGATGACTGATAGTTGTCGCAAAGAATTGCTGAACTCTTGGCAGAAACGAAAGAAAGAGTTGATAGAACATCCCTATCTGAAGGAGAAAATACCCATCGGACTCCTTCCGTATGCTCAGGCAATGCTTTTGGCCAGATTCCTTCGCGAAGATTTAGATGATTATCCTGTATTTTTGATGAGATAGATTATGCTTGTACTGATAACATACGATGTTGATACAACCACAAAGACTGGTGAAAAGCGGCTACGTAAAGTTGCTAAAGAGTGTGTCAATTATGGTCAACGGGTGCAAAACTCTGTGTTTGAGTGCTTGCTTACTGAAGCACAACTCGTAAACTTAAAGGCGATACTCTCGTCTATCATTAATGACACTACAGATAGTATTCGAATATATCATTTGGGGAGCAACTGGCAACGCAAGATAGAGACTCTTGGTAAAATTACATCATTTGATCCTACTGATACATTAATTGTATGAACGCGAACCAGGAGCATTGCATAAAATATAAAATAATTCGCGCTTCTTGATAATCAGAGAGTTAGGAAGAATTTAGCCTATTGGCTTATGGCAAATCCTCTCTTGGTAAAAGATTCGCGAAAAGAGGAAAATAAATAGCTGTAAATCAATAAAATACAGCTTAACAGTCGCCCCTCACGTAGGGGCGTGGATTGAAACACTGCTCAGGCATTAATCAACATGGCCATACGCGTCGCCCCTCACGTAGGGGCGTGGATTGAAACCGCACCAAGGGCGAAATGAAGAAAACGCTTGACGTCGCCCCTCACGTAGGGGCGTGGATTGAAACCTTAATGCCATGGTAAAAACGGCATTGGGCCCAATGTCGCCCCTCACGTAGGGGCGTGGATTGAAACTTTTTCTGTCCGCTAAGCGCCTGAATACCTCCAAGTCGCCCCTCACGTAGGGGCGTGGATTGAAACATCCCCTCCAGGCAGTCCATGTTGTAGATGTTGTCGTCGCCCCTCACGTAGGGGCGTGGATTGAAACCGAGATATTCCGCACTAAGGGCGAAATGAAGAAAGTCGCCCCTCACGTAGGGGCGTGGATTGAAACTTGTGTAACATCATAGATAATTTTGATACCTTTGTCGCCCCTCACGTAGGGGCGTGGATTGAAACGCGTGATAATAATGTGAGTATAGCAGCGGATGATAAGTCGCCCCTCACGTAGGGGCGTGGATTGAAACACGGTTAAGCAGTCGGATGCTCGTGGCAAGGATGTGTCGCCCCTCACGTAGGGGCGTGGATTGAAACCATTGTATTTACCCTGAATTACATTTCAATCAGGTCGCCCCTCACGTAGGGGCGTGGATTGAAACTTTTGTGAGGTCAATGCGGTAATCTTTCTCAAACGTCGCCCCTCACGTAGGGGCGTGGATTGAAACGGGTTACCTTTGTTTTTCCCTTTCGTGATAAAGAGTCGCCCCTCACGTAGGGGCGTGGATTGAAACAACATTGCCAACCCCGACGGTCTCGATGTGGCAGTCGCCCCTCACATAGGGGCGTGGATTGAAACGATATGCACGCGCAGAATCTTATGGGTAGCGGTGTCGCCCCTCACACAGGGGCGTGGATTGAAACACGTTTAGCCCAGATTCTCAGATAAATGGTATTTGTCGCCCCTCACATAGGGACGTGGATTGAAACACATTCAATCCAGATGCACAGGTAAATGGTGCTGTCGCCCCTCACGTAGGGGCGTGGATTGAAACACATATCCGCCCTCCCATGCGAGCACGAAAGGTTTCAATATATTCGCATCAGCCATAACCTATTACTTTATATTGTTCCAGTTCAAATACTCCTCCACCTTTTCCTCGCTAATCCTCAGCTTATGCGCATCTCACCCTTCTGTATAGGGCGCAGCAAACGCAAAAAAGGCATATTAGGAAACACTATCAACATCGAACCAGCCATGCTCCACAACTCCACAAGTGATATCAGCAAGCACACCACAATCGTTGTTACTGGCAATGCCATGCTCACGAGCTTATCAAGCACCACGAAGCCAACAATAACGCTGCCATATACAGATAGCTTGCTCACGCTCTCTTTGCCTAAATAGCTATACGCAAAAGTACCACGCTTGATTGCTGATGCGATCGTCAAAGCTAAATCAAGCGTCACCACGATAACCACCGCCTCGATTGCTGATTGATAACGCGCGAAAAAATTCGCCAAGACAACTCCAAACAGAGAAACCCATCCACTAAAAGTTGACAGGATAGCTTGCAATTTGTGTAAAAAATGCCAAATCATATCTTTATTATATTAACATTCAAAACCTTACATTAATACACACATAATTCAGCAAGCAGCCCCCGTTATAGTATCGGTGAAATGTTAAAAAACAGTTCTTTATAACAAAATTATTACGTAAAAGTTTAGTTATAACAAATATTTTATGTACATTTATAATGTGATTAATAAACAAGATGTTTAATTTAAAATTAAAGCAAAATGAGTAAAGAAGAATTAGAAGCAAGAATTGAAAGGAAAAAGAAATAGCTTGCGGATTTTCAAAAATTCAAATGGGCAATACCAAACAAAGAAGAATGTCAGAAAAGAGAAGATGCACTACTTGATGACCTTTCAAAATTGCTAAAGAAAAGAAAGTAAAACAAAGCCACCTCCGAAAGGGGGTGGTACTTAAAATAAAACAGATATGAACAAAAAGGAAATTGATACAAGACTCGCAAAGCTTCGCAAATGTCTTGGTAAGGACGGTAAAGAAAGTCGTGAATATATAGAGGAAACGAACAGATGGGCGAAAGCTAACGATTGTCCTGAAATACGCGAAGCTTTTGGAAAATTTGCAAATGACTTCTTCGATGAGGCAGAAGATGAAGTAAGAAAAATCCGTGAGGAATTAGACAAAGATAGTTATTCCTTACTTCCTATCTCCTACATCGCCAAGAACTATTTCGGTAAAAGTACAGCTTGGCTACAGCAAAGAATAAACGGCTACAAGGTAAGAGGAAGAGTTTACACGCTGAACGAAGAACAGAAAGGAATCTTCAATAATGCTATACAGGATATTGCAAAAAAAATCGGCTCAATTCATTATGCTTAATTATTTAGCATCTTGATTTTATTAATCACACTTACAGCCAGAAGAGAGTCGCTTCTGGCTGTTTTCGTATAACAAAAGCAAAAGCCCCTCAGCGTGTGAACGTCGAGGGGCTTAACTGTTTTCATTGACAAGTATTACCAAATCATGAAAAAGAATAATATCGGATGATTTATTTTGTATTCTTCTCGCTTAATAGTATCTTTGCATGCAAATTATTACAAAAAAACACAATATCCGTACTAATATGGAAGAAAAGAAGAGAGAGGCAATAGAATTGCCAGAGAACGCTTTCAGAGAACTGAAGGAAGGCGAAGAATATGAACCGGTGATGAAAGCATCACAAGTGTATCCAGAAGTAAACGGCTGGTCGGTAACATGGGGACTGGTAATGGTAGTGCTGTTCTCAGCAGCTGCAGCTTATCTTGGATTGAAAGTGGGACAGGTTTTTGAAGCTGCCATTCCTATCGCTATTATAGCAATTGGTTTGTCATCGGCAACAAAACGCAACAATGCTATGGGCGAGAATGTTATCATACAGTCTATAGGTGCTTGTTCGGGTGCTGTCGTGGCAGGTGCTATCTTTGTATTGCCTGCTATTTATATGCTTGATCTTGAGGCGTCTTTCTTCAAGGTGTTTCTTGCTTCTGCCTTAGGCGGCATATTAGGAATATTGTTCTTGATTCCTTTCCGTAAGTATTTCGTAAAAGATATGCACGGCAAATATCCTTTCCCAGAGGCAACAGCCACAACTCAGGTTCTTGTTTCTGGCGAAAAGGGCGGCAGTCAGGCGAAACCACTTCTTTTCGCTGGTCTTATAGGTGGACTCTATGATTTTGTTGTTTCTACCTTTGGACTATGGAACGAGAACTTCACAAGTAGAGTATGCGTATGGGGACAGCAATTAGCTGATAATGCCAAACTGGTTTTCAAGGTGAATACAGGTTCTGCCGTATTTGGTTTGGGTTATATCATAGGCTTAAAATATGCAACTATAATTACTCTTGGCTCATTGGCTGTATGGTGGCTCATCGTACCAGGAATGGCTCTTATTTTCCCTGATACTGTTCTAAACCAATGGAATCCTGATATAACAACAGCTGTTGGTGCTATGAGTGCCGAGGAGATTTTTACTAACTATGCCCGCAGTATTGGTATTGGCGGTATTGCTATGGCTGGTATCATAGGTATTGTGAAAAGTTGGGGCATCATCAAGGGTGCTGTTGGACTGGCTGCAAGAGAGATGAAAGGTACAGGTGCTGTCGACAAGGATATTGTGCGCACTCAACGTGACATTTCTTTCAAGATTATCGCCATAGGAAGTATTCTTGTATTGCTTATCACATACGCTTTCTTCTTTGCTGGCGTAATGGATTTCAATCTGTTGCATGCCACAGTAGCTATTCTACTTGTTGCCGTAATAGCATTCTTGTTCACAACAGTTGCAGCCAACGCTATTGCTATTGTGGGAAGTAATCCTGTTAGCGGTATGACACTCATGACCTTGATTTTGGCAAGTGTTGTGATGGTTGCTGTTGGATTGAAGGGAACAGCCGGTATGCTTGCAGCCTTACTTATGGGTGCTGTTGTATGTACAGCCTTGAGTATGGCTGGTAGTTTTATTACCGACCTGAAGATTGGTTACTGGCTTGGAACAACACCAAAGAAACAGGAAACATGGAAGTTCCTTGGCACTATTGTTTCGGCAGCAACCGTCGCAGGCGTGATGATTCTGCTTAATAAAACATATGGTTTCAAAAGCGATGCCTTAGCTGCCCCACAGGCTCATGCTATGGCTGCAGTTATTGATCCGTTGATGAACGGGCAGGGAGCACCTTGGCTTCTTTATGGAATAGGAGCGGTTCTTGCACTTGTTCTCGACCGTTGCAAGATTCCAGCTTTGGCTTTTGCTTTGGGTATGTTCATCCCTATTCAGCTTAATGTGCCACTTGTTATTGGTGGAGCAGTAAACTGGTTTGTTACCACACGTTCAAAAGACGAGAATGTGAACAAGGCACGTGGCGAAAAGGGAACCTTACTTGCAAGCGGTTTTATTGCCGGAGGTGCCTTGATGGGTGTTGTGAGTGCTCTATTGAAGTTTGGCGGATTTGATTTCAACTACGACGCATGGTGGCAGAATAACCTTAGCGAATTGTTGTCGTTGGCTGCTTATCTGCTGTTGATAACTTACTTCATCCTTGCAACACGTCCTTCAAAGAACGAACTTCAAAACGATTAAGTAAAGGACGCATAAAACGCGTTATATTTCTTGGCTGAGGCTGATTGTGATAGTCCATACGAACTGTTGACTGCATCACAATCAGCCTTTTCTTTGCTCTTGTCATGGCAACATAGAACTTTCGTGCATCCTCTGCCACCATCTGTGGATTGTTCTGACTGAAATAGTTTGGGTAACGACCTTCAATAGCATCAAAGATTATCACATTATCAAACTCAAGTCCCTTTGCTTTGTGAACTGTAGTAACAAACACCTTGTCGTTAATAGTTGAACTATTACAAAGGTCGGCTTCTTTAAGAGTATTCATCTCCATGAAATGATGCTGCAACTGGGTGATAAGAGCTGGTTCGTTTGCTTCGTCAATAAGATCATTACTAAGATAACTTGTGATGTAATGAAGCAACGGAATAGGTGTAAGAATATCTTCTTCAACCAGTATATCATAAATATCCTTCAACTCGCCTACTACAGATGTGCCTAAAGTATATAGGCGAATTATAGAACGATTATAAATCTCTTGATAGTTTCGGCGTAATATCTCTACGCGAGAAATTACTCTTTTTTCTCGCATGAACTTTTGCTGTAAGGGGATAAATTCCTTTGCCTTTTGATAACAATAGTTTACCACAGAACGTGTTGCATTGACATCGGCATCGGCAAGATGGCTGTTCTCGCCTTCAAGATGAAACTGCTCAAGAAGAAACTTCAACTTGTATTGTCTGAGAGTTGGTTCGAGTCGTCGTACAAGTCGAAGAGTATCAAAGTACCTGTTTTCACGCAAAGAAGGGGTTAGCTTTTCGTTTATGGCAGCAGGCAGATATCTCTTGAGATTATTCTTTAAGATATTGATGTCGTAATCGGCATTATGTCCTAAGAGGACTGCGTTTCCAACATATTCAAGGAACTTTTGCAAGGCTACATCGTGTGGCAACAGTTGTTGAGTCTTGCGTTCTTCAACAATAGGGTTAACGATGTCTCCCAGCATAGCAGGTATTTCTTTATCGGTTTCTATATACAAAGAAAGTTCGCTTCCTGGCACCACCTCTCCCCTACGAATCTTTACGGCTGCAATTTGAAGAATATCATCATTAAATACATCAAGACCTGTTGTCTCGGTATCAAAGATAACAATTTCTTCGTTCTCGTAAGCCTCAGCAAAGGCTTGAATATAAGTAGAGTCTTTAAACTGCAGGAAATCAAGAGGCAGCATGGCCTTGTTCATACATGTGCGCACGAAGTTTCGGCTTGAACTATTTGCTTCAAAAACATGAAGTCCTTTCAGAAGTCGTGCCCAGGCTATAAAATTGTTCTCATTATCAAGAATGGCAAGATGTGAGAAAAGAAGCTTCACTCCTGGTGAGGAAAATAAATCATCGCCCGACACCTTGAAATGTTGAATGCCTTTTACCGTGAGTTCATTACTCACACTATCGGCATCTTTATTTGAATTCACAATAATGGCTGTTGTATCCTCAGGAAAACTCTTTTCAAGATGTTGAGCTATCTGGGCTGCATCAAGAAACTCGCACTCAATAGTTGTTGACTGCGAAATAACCAGTTCGTTACCCATAGTTGTTGGCTCATAAGTTGTAGAAGGTAGCAATGCCTTGTCAATCTTCAACACTTCGGCAGCATAATGGTTATATATGTCAAGAAGATATTTAGGTGAGCGATGGTTGGTGGATAATTGATGAATGTGCCCATCACATCGCGTTTTAAGAAAATCGAGGGTAGAGAGTTTTGCCCCCATAAAAGAGAATATTGCCTGATGCTCGTCTCCAAGATACAAAATAACCGATTTTTCTTCTGCAGCATAAATGTTGTCGATGATAGCTAACTGCATAGGATTAAGGTCCTGAACCTCATCAATCTGGATCCATGAGTAACGCTTAATCTCTGTCCCTTCAGGCATACTACCAACATGTCCTTTCAAAGCATCGTACGCCAAAAGAAGCAAATCCTCGAAGTCAATAAGATTGTTTTCCTTTTTATAATTCTCAAACTGATGAGCAAAGCGCATTTTTCTCAACAGGTCACGAATAATTTTCTGCGCTCCCACATCATAGGCATCGCTATGCGAAATGTCCATATACAAGTCATAATGGTCATAAATGTCAACCATAGCCTTGGCATCAAAGTCCATTCTTTGAATCCGGCATATTGTACGCATGGCCTTGATGTCATCGCTATTTATACATTCAGAATGCAGACGCAAATCCTTTGGATGCCCATTACGAATCTGATACATGAAATGCGAGAGAAAAATATACTCAAAATATTCATTACGCTTATTATAATTAGACGCAACCATATACTCGTCTTCTTCTGTATAGCGCGAAAGAATACTTATAGCATCCTCTTCATCTATGATAGATGTCTCGGCTGGAATTATTCCAGCATCATAAAGAAACTTGCTACAGAATCTGTGCACATTACCCACAAACACGCGTCCCACATCCTCGTCATCAATATTCTCGTGAATGCGTTCCTGCATGCCGCGGGCCGCACGATTAGTAAAAGTGAGACAAAGCATATCCTCATAAAGCACACCTTGTTGATGGGCCTTACGAATACGCTCTGTAAGAATCTGAGTCTTGCCACATCCGGGAGGAGCAAGCACCAAATGATAACCAGCATCTACATCAATAACCTCTTGCTGAGAGGCATCAGGAATAAAAGTATCTTTCATAACACACAAAGATATATTTTTTCTAACACAATTGCAACACTTATGTTATTTTTTATCCAAAACACATCCTAAAGGCATCCTAAAGGAAAGCAATATGAATGGAATAAGCACCTTTGTATTCACTTTTTTTTACGTTAATATTATCAAATAAATCTATCACGAGTACAAAAATCATTAAAATACAGTTTCATAACTTGACACTAGCACACTTTATTCATATATTTGCAATTGCACCCGAAAAAAGGGTTCTATCATAATAAACTCTATAGTATAAACCTTTAACCGCAAAGAAAATGAATTTAAGTAAAACTAAAACCCAGAACATCTACAAGGAGTATAAAACTCCGCACAAAGATGACAACAATGTACAAATGCTCGGAGGCGAGTACTGGTACAACTAAATTTGAAGATAACGAAGTCTTTTTTCTTCTATTGATTCAAGACTTCATCCTACGAGACGAGGCAGCTACAAAAGGCTGCTTTTTTTGTATCCAAAAAGGAAAATATTCTGTATGATTCTACGTTTATATAAAAAACAGAAATATAATGATAAAAAAACTACTATTTGCACTTGCTCTTTTAGCATCAACAAATGCAAGAGCCACAAACTACACAATCTGTTCACCCGACGGCCGCTTGGTGGTAACCATATCAGATGACGGAGGGAAAGCCTCATACAAGGCTGCATTCGACGGCTACGAGGTACTAAAACCATCAAATTTAGGACTACAATCCAACTATGCCGACTTTACCCAAGGACTTAAAATCACAAAAGCAACAGAGAGTAAAATCAACAAAAGCTACGATATGACCCGCATAAAAGCAAGCCATATCGAATACAAAGCTAATCAAATAAAGCTTGAACTAGTAAACTCAAACAACCAGCCATTGCAGATAATTTTCAACGTGAGCAACAACAATATAGCCTATCGTTACACGCTTCCACGTCCAAAAGAAGACAATCCAAAAGTGGCTGTGGTAAACTATGAAAAAAGCAGTTTCAAGTTTCCTTCAACCACAACAACCTTTCTTACACCACAAATTACACCTATGACAGGATGGGAACGCACAAAACCATCCTACGAGGAAGATTATAAAGACGACCAACCAATAAACCAGAAATCGCAATTCGGCGTTGGCTACACATTCCCTTGTCTGTTCAAGATTCCTACAGAAAAAGAAAACATATGGGTTTTGGTAAGCGAAACTGGAGTGACAAGCGAATATTGCGGAAGCCGTCTTAGCGATTGGGATGCAAATAACGGATATACAATTACCTATCCACAGCAAGGCGAAGCCAACGGATGGGGAAGCAACACAGCTGCAATCCCCCTTCCAGGTAACACACCTTGGCGCACAATAACAATAGGCAACAACCTTAAGCCTATCGTTGAAACAACAATCCCATACGATGTTGTTGACCCTCTCTACGAAGCAAAATACGACTACAAACCAGGACGCTACACATGGAGCTGGCTCATATGGCAAGACACAAGCATCAACTACGAAGACCAGATAAAATTCATAGACCTCTCAGCAAAAATGGGCTATGAATACGTGCTCGTTGACAACTGGTGGGACACACAGATTGGCTACGACAAGATTGAGAAGCTCTCTGAATATGCACAAAGCAAAGGCGTGCACCTTATGCTTTGGTACTCAAGCAACGGCGTTGAGAACGATGCCCCACAAGGTCCACGCAATATCATGAGTAACTCTATTGCCCGAAAAAAAGAAATGAAGTGGATGCAGAAGATTGGCATTAAAGGAATAAAGGTTGACTTCTTTGGAGGCGACAAACAACACACTATGCAACTATATGAAGACATACTGAGCGATGCCAACGAATACGGACTACAAGTAATTTTCCACGGATGCACCCTTCCACGCGGCTGGGAACGCATGTATCCAAACTATGTTGCATCCGAGGCTTGTCTGGCTAGCGAAAACGTATTCTTCTCAGACTATCATGCCAAACAAGAAGGCTTCGAGATGACCATGCACCCATTTGCACGTAATGCCGTTGCCAGCTTCGACTGGGGAGGCGTCATCATGAACCGTTACATGAGCCCCGATAACAAAAGTCGTCACCAACGTTTCACAAGCGACATCTTTGAAATGGCAACAGCCATAACCAACCAAACAAGCATAAACTGTGTGGAAGTAACCCCAAACGGCATAGAAACACTCAAAGACTTTGAGCTTGATTGGCTTCGTCAGATACCTACCACTTGGGACGAAACCAAATTTATCGACGGTTACCCAACAAAATATGCAGTTATTGCCCGCAGAACAGGCAACAAATGGTACGTAGGTGGAATAAACGGCACCAACAAGCCAATAACACTCACTCTCAACCTTAGTATGCTGGCAGGCAAAAAGGTGAAGCTATACTTCGACAAGAAAAAAGCCAAGAAAGCCTTATGGCCAGAACCAGCAATGAAGGAAATAAATATCAGCAAAAACGGAATGACAAAGATAACCATTCAACCAATGGGTGGAATTATTATAAACAGCCCATCCCCTACCCTTCCCAGTAGGGAAGGGAGTACCAACTGATTGAATTATTAACAGATAGCTCTCCCTTCCCTACCGGGGAGGGACGGGGGAGAGGCTTCTTAAAAAACTCAAATATTATGTTAGAAAACGAAGTATTAAAAGCCATTCACGAACGCAGAAGTATTCGTCGTTTCAAGCCCGAGCAGATTACCGACGAAGAACTGCAGACTGTTCTTGAAGCAGGCACATGGGCACCAACAGGTCACGGTACACAGGCGCCATTTATAGTAGCTGTTCAGAATAAAGAACAAGTAGAAAAACTGTCAAAGATTAACGGCGAGATAATGGGAGTAACCTCCGACCCATATTACGGAGCACCCACATTAGTATTGGTATTTGCCCCAAAAGACAATATCAACAACTATCGCGACGGCTCTTTGGTTCTTGGAACCATGATGCTTGCAGCCCACTCTATCGACTTGGCAAGTTGCTGGATAAATCGTGTTGATAATATGAGTGAACGCGAAGATGTTCAAGCCATGATGAAGGAATGGGGACTGCCCGAAGGTCTTATCGGTATTGGCAGTTTAGCATTAGGCTACGCCTCATCTCACCCCAAAACAGTAAAAGCACGTAAGGACGATTACTACAGAATAATTAAATAATCCACAAAGCCCACCTAACAAGTGGGCTTTTTTATCGTCCAAGGGGCTGGACATCATCACAGAAAAACATTTTTCACCCCCAAAGGTTGAACAACCACGAGGAAAACTATTTTCGTTTCAAAAAAAAAAGAACTCCTGCGCCAGTATCATCCGGCACAGGAGTTTTTGCGTTTCTGATTCTCTCATCAGAAAATTAAGGATATCTGATACAATTCGCAGCTATTGTGCTGATGACACTCTTAACTTTGAAACTGCTCACACTTAACGGACGAGCACTAAGGAGCGACATCATCAATACGTCGCGTTGGCTAATGACAGTCGGCACGACATTATTGTTGGTGCAATTCACCACACAAATGGCATTAGGATTGCGAGCTATGGGCATCACCCAAGGCGTAATGTTGAATCTATTAATGTTTGTACCTACCTCATGGGTGTTTTCTTTGTCGTTGCTCTACTTACAAAGACAAGGACACCTTAACAAATGGGATAAATTTGTGGGCGGTTTCACATGGGCTATTGTAATAGTATTGATTTTAGGTGCAAATATCATCGACGAGAAACCACTTTTCAGCGACACCCCACAAATAAGAATAGCCGAGAAAATAGCAAGCGGATGCTATATCATAATGCAAATATACTATGCTTGTCGTCATGTAAGCAACCTTCGAGACATGCAACTCGAATTGCTTGATTATTTCGACCGAGACATGAGTGGTAGGCTAACATGGATGAATGTTACTCTGTGGGCTTTAGTAGCATTGGCTTTACTTGTACCATTTGGCATTTTCTTTACAGGCAAATTAATTATAGGTATCGCTCTCTTTTTCTTTTTCTGCATACCATATATGGTAGATAGATTCTGCGACTACGTAAAAAGCGGAACACCAGCCAAAATACTCGAAGCCGAACGCAATGCCGAAGAAATAATGGAAGAGAGAATACAGGAAAAACTAAGCGAAGAACTTCAAGTAAAAGATAAATCTCTTATAAACAAAACAAAAGAAAAACGCCTTAGAGTTTCAAAAGCTGTAGCTTCATGGCTCGAACAGGGAGGACACCTACGACAAGAACACCTACCGACTGGCTAAATAAGCAATAAATGGGCTCAGTTGCATAGGCAACCAAAGCAATATCTAAATAAACTGCATAAGCAAAAACAAAGGAAAAAACACTTTACATTTTCCACACATAATAAGAATGCATCAAATTTTGGCATTTTTACAACCCTACTTGAGAATATTTTTTTTCTAACTAAGCAGTAAAAATTTCTTAGTTAGAAAAAAAACATAGCTATATTAAGTAATTTTTTTTCTTAAATCCAATTATTTTACATTCCTTCGGTATGCCTTCGGTAACCCTTCGAGACGCTTTCGAGATGATTTCGGAATATTTTGTCTTACTTTTTCGTTTTTTGAATATAAAAAACATCCATAACGCAAATTACAAACTAAAAACGAAACTAATACTAAGACTCTCCACATATATTTTATACCCAATATATGGTACAAAATTATACCCAAAATTAGGTATTGCTCAACGATATGATTAATTGTAATTTTGCAGGCGCAAAAACATTATAAGTTATAAGAATATCAACTAAATATACATTATGAGAAAAATTATGTTTAGCCTGATGCTGTTGTTGACAACAACTATCACGGCGCAGAATGTAGAGACAGATAAGAGTTTTAGACAAGGCAAACTTGCTAACGGTATGACCTATTATATCCGTCACAATGCCAAGGAAGCTGGTATTGCCGACTTTTATATTGCCCAGCGCGTGGGTAGTATTCTGGAGGAACCACGCCAGCGTGGATTAGCTCACTTTTTAGAGCACATGGCTTTTAACGGAAGTAAGAATTTCCGTGGAACAGCCGACAGTCCAAGTATAGTTCATTGGTGCGAGGCACACGGTATAAAGTTTGGTGCCAACCTAAATGCATACACTTCTGTTGACGAAACAGTATATCATGTAAGTGCCGTTCCTGTGAAAGGCGGAGCCAATATTGATTCCACCCTCTTGATATTGCACGACTGGAGCCACTACTTGTTTCTCACCGATAAAGAAATAGACAAGGAACGCGGCGTTATTCATGAAGAATGGCGTACACGTCGTGCAGGAATGGCAACACAACGCTTGATGGAAGATGCTATGCCCATCATATATAAAGGTTCTAAATATGCCGACTGTATGCCTATAGGCTCTATGGACATCGTTGACAATTTCCCTTATCAGGATCTACGAGACTATTATCAGAAATGGTATCGTCCCGACCTGCAAGCCATTATCGTTGTTGGAGATATAGATGTTGACCAAATGGAACAGAAGATTGTATCTACATTTGGTAATATTCCTATGCCTGCAAATGCAGCAAAACGTGAATATTTCCCTGTTCCAGATAACGATAACATGATTGTAGCATCACTCAAAGACCCAGAGCAACCTGTTATGCTGGTAACACTCTACATGAAGCATGATGCCACCCCCGACTCAGAAAAGCAAACCATAAAATATCAACGCGACAGCTATGTTGATAATTTGGTGAGCTACATCATCAACGATCGACTTGACGAAATGCAGGATGGCAAAGACAAGCCTTGCCTAAGTGCCTCAAGCCGCCTCTCAAGCTTCTTCATCAGCCGCACAAAAGATGCGTTCATCCTTTCATTCGGAGCACGACAGGAAAATGTTAAAGGCTCATTTGATGCAGCAATAGGCTGTATAGAACAGATTCGTCAGCATGGTTTCACACAAGCCGAACTGGAACGTGCCAAAGCATTCCAGCTTATGGTTGCCGATCGACAGGCAAAACAAGTTAACGATCATCGCAACTCATACTATGTAAATCAAGCCAAGCAAAATTTCCTTGAAGCTGAGCCAATAACCACCGATGAATACGACAAGAAACTTGTTGAACAGTTTGACAAGCAAGTTACTCTTGCCGAAGTGAATGCAGCTATGCGCAACGCCATTAGCAACAGAAATCAGGTGCTGGTAGTTTATTCACCCGACAAAAAAGACTTCAACATTCCTTCCGACAATCAACTTCAGCAATACGTTCTTGACGCCCAGGCACGTAAATATCCAGCCTATAAGGAAAAGAAATTAGACAAGCAGCTCATAAAGCGCTTGCCAAAGAAAGGCAGCATAGTAAGCGAGAAAGCCACAATACATGGTAGCACCGAATTAACTCTAAGCAATGGAGTAAAGGTGTATTTCAAGAAAACAAATTATAACAACGATCAGGTAATAATCGATTTCTTTGGCGAAGGCGGCACTTCACTATATCCCGACAAAGACATCATAAACACAAAATTCATAGGTACAGCTGTTAACGAAGGCGGATTAGCTAATTTTGACAAACTCACATTAGACAAGATGCTCTCAGGAAAAAGTGCCCATGTAAATGCCAACGTGGGTATTGAAACACAAAGCATCACAGGTCAGTCATCAGTAAAAGACGTAAAGACCTTGTTTGAGTTGGCATACCTTCACTTCACCTCATTACGCCGCGATGACAAAGCCTTCATGTCAGAACTAAATCGTATGCGTTCATTCCTCACCAATCGTGAGGCAAGTCCACGTGTAAGCTACAACGACTCTATCAGCAGTATTGTTTACGGCAATTCACCTCGTGTGCAGCCTATGAAAGCCAAAGATATAGCTGATGTTGACTATAACAGAGTGATGCAGATTTATCGTGAACGTTTCAGCAACGCATCTAACTTCAAGATGATAGTTATGGGCAACATCTCGCTCGACACTCTACGCCCATTACTGGAACAATACGTAGCATCCCTGCCATCAACAGGCAAAAAAGAAACCTATGCGCCAACCTATCCAAACGTGCGCAACTGCAACGAAACTCACAAATGGGAAAAGCAAATGCAAACCCCATTGTCAAAGGTAACCATTTTCTACACCTGGAACGAGCCATACACAGCAAAAACAGATTTACAACTCGATGTTCTCAAGCGCGTGTTGTCAATTGCCTATACCGATTCTGTACGCGAAGAAAAAGGTGGAGTTTATGGTGTTAGCCTCTCTGCAAGTCTCGACAAGAATAGCGATCCACACGCTTTGATGAAAATAGCATTTGATACAGACCCTGCAAAATACGATATTGTAATGCCAATCATATACAAGCAGATTACTAATATCGCCCAGTATGGTCCTGAACCAAGCAGCATGCAAAAAGTGAAGGAATACCTGCTTAAGCAATATGATCAGGTTGCCATCACCAACGATTATTGGCACTATGTGCTCTACAACGAATTGCGCTATGGCGTTGATTTTGATAAAGACTATAAGAAAATGGTTAACGAAATAACAGCCAACGAAATACAACAAATGGCACGCAACATCATCAACAGTAACCGACGCATAGAAATAACCATGCTGTCAAAAAAATAAAAAACGCAGAATTATCACATTTCATTAAAAAGTGGTGAATATATGAAATATTGCTTAGGAATTATTCTTTGCTGCTGCATATCAACAATCAAGGCCCAAACAACAAAGAAATCGGGCCTTGATTCTGTTCAAGTATTGCACGAAGTAGTGATAACAGCACAAGAAAGCAAAGGCCTCTCGAGTGCTTCTGTTATCAAACGTCGTGCTATGGAGCACTTGCAACCATCAAGTTTTTCAGATATACTTGAACTTCTTCCTGGAGGCAGAGCTACCGACCCATCGTTATCCACTCCAAACATCATCAGCATTCGCGAAGTACCAATTTCAAGCAGCGACTATAACACCTCTGCCTTAGGAACCCGTTTCATGATTGATGGTGCACCAATAAGCACAAACGCAAATCTACAGTTCCTAAAAGGAGCAACAGACAACAAATCCACCTCACGCAGCTTCGTTAATGCGGGGGTGGATATGCGTAGCATCTCTACCGACGATATCGAACAAGTAGAGATTATACGTGGTATTCCTTCAGTTGAATATGGCGACCTTACCAGCGGACTGGTAAAGGTGCTACGCCGCAAAGGTGGTAACAACATTTCAGCACGTTTCAAAGCCGATATGGACACCAAGCTGTTTTATCTGGCAAAAGGGTTTGAATGGCAACCAAAAAGATTAAGCCTTAACCTCAGCGCCGACTATCTAAACAGCAAGGCCGACCCACGCGACTTGCTTGAGACATATAAGCGTATTACATTTTCAGCACGACTAAACAAAGAATGGCTCACCAGCAACTGGCGAACAAATGGCTCTTTGAATGTTGACTATAGCGGTTCGTTCGATGATGACAAAGTTGACCCAGAACTCAACTACGGAGGAGTTGATAAATACAAGCAAAACTATAATCGTTTGGCTTTTAGCGCATCCTTGAAATTCCACAATAAAAACTATCATTCATGGCTCAAGGAAGCACAACTTCTCACATCAATATCATACGAAAACAATACCACAGAAAGAACTCGTTTAGTACAACTAAGTGGCGAAACACCAGTAGTTACATCTAAAGAAGAAGGCGAGCATCAAACCACTTTGATATATCCATATAAGTACACCGCAACACACTCGGTTGATGGAAAGCCATTCAACCTATTCGTAAAGGCAAACACCACCCTATCCGTTCCACAAAGATGGGTATCAAATAAGTTATTGCTTGGTATTGACTTTCAAGCTGACAAGAATTTTGGACAAGGACAAATATTTGACGCCTTGCATCCACTATATCCTGGTAGCGACAGCCGCACACGAAAATATAGCGATATACCTGGTTCATACGATTTTGCTTTTTATGGCGAAGAGAAAATTGGTGTTTCCATTGGACGCAACAAACTTGATTTGCAGGCAGGAGTGCGTTGCGAAACATTATTAGATCTTGACAAGGGATACACTATGCAAGGCAAGTTTTATCTTGACCCACGTGTAAATCTCGGTTGGACCTTCCCTACATTTTATGTTTCACGCAAACCAATGACGATGTCAATAGATGCAGGCATGGGATGGCACACAAAGTTCCCAACCATCAGCCAGCTATATCCAGATATAACCTATATTGATTTGGTAGAGCTAAACTATTACCACCCTCAACATGATTACCGAGAGATTGTGGTACAAACATATAAGCAGAATCCAACAAACTATAATTTAACTCCAGCACGCAATCTTAAGTTTGAAATACGAGCTAACGTAAGCTGGGCAGGAAACAATCTTTCAGTTACATTCTTCCGCGAAGATATGAAATCAGGATTCCGTCAGATGTCTGTTTATCAACCATACACATTCAAACTATACGACTCTTCAAATATTGATGATAACAGCATCACTTCCGCACCAGATTACACATTATTGCCATACACGCAAAGTGTTATCACACGTGCCCATGGAGAGGTAAGTAACGGAAGTCGCACACTTAAAAAAGGTATAGAATATACTCTATCCACAAAAAGATTTCCTGTTATCAACACCCGTATCACCATCAACGGAGCATGGTTTAAAACAGAATATCACAACTCACAGCCCGTAATGTACAAGCCTGGTGTTGTGGTTGCAGGAAAAGAGATTCAGGAAGTTGGTATCTATAACGATGATGATGGATATATCCGCGAGATGACAAATACCAATTTCACCTTCGATACAGATATTCCAAAACTAAAGATGGGCATTTCACTTTCGGCACAATGTATGTGGTTCACAGCCAAACAATCTATGTTCAAAGAAAGTTTACCTATCTCATATATGGATATTAATGGCGACGTTCACCCTTATACAGATGCAGAACATAATGATATACTCCTCTCACATCTTGATCGCCATTACAATAGTTCAGCTTTCGACCGTCAGACTGTACCATTCAGCATGAATCTTAATTTGAAAGCAACCAAAAAACTTCTTCAGGACAAACTCATGATAGCCCTTTTTGTAAACAAGCTATGGGACGCCAATCCTGATTACAAACGTAATGGATTCACCATTCGCAGATATGTAACTCCATATTTCGGACTCGAAATGAATATAAAAATATGAAACATATTATTCAACTGCTCTTAGCATCAATAATAATGTTTGGCATAACAGCATGCCACACAGAAAACGATGATTATTATTCAACGGTTAGCATAATCCTTTCGGCTAATGATGATATAACTATAGAGCAAATGCAAGGAACTATTACTTTACGCAACACAAGTAATGGACAGCAATACTCCAGTTCATCAATAAACAGAAACTCAACAACTGTTTACGTGCTAAAAGGAGCCTATACTCTATCTGCCGAAGGAACATGCAGCTATAAAACAGCCGATGGCAAACTGCACACCTCATATTTCAGAGCATCTAACGACTATCTGGAGATTATAAATAACAACACCCTAATCACATCAAACATAAAATTGATGAACCAATGATGAAACAGTTTTTTTTCACCATATACTTGCTGGCTTTTGCTATAAATGGAATGGCAGCCAAAATAGACTCTACGGCTATGATAGAGCATCACAGCTTATGGAATAATCTGCTTAATGCTGATAATAATCCTGTGCTGAAAAGCTGGCAATACAAATCAAACCTTTCATGTATATATGCAACACTTGACTACAAACATGCCAACAAAGCATTAATTACAGAAATGGGGGATGGGCATAGCTTTTATGATGTTGCAGCAAACTCATACCAACATCTAAGTCCCACAACTACTATATGGGGCGGAGCCTCATATCGCAACGGAACAAAAAACAACATCAAATTTTGTTCAACAGCCGACTACCAGCTGCTCACACCTTATGTGCTTGCCGATAGCATGGGAGGCAATCTTAACAACGAACGATATATGTTTCACGGAGGTATTTCACACACATCGGGGAATTTCACCTGGGGCGCATCAATAAACTTCAGAGCAGAACACGAATATCGTACCACCGATCCACGTCCACGCAGCATCGTTACCGACCTAAGTACAATAGTATCGGCAGCCTATCGATTTAATGATTATCGTGGTGCTCTTGCTGCTGGGATACGTTTCTACAAACAAACGAATACTGTAAAATTCTTCCGCGAAGAAGGAGTTATCCCAGAATACCACATGACAGGTTTAGGTAACGATTACGTGCGTTTTTCAGGAAACAACAATTCCACCTATTACAAAGCCACAGGTTTAATAAGCAACATAGCCATAGAACCTTATTCATCAAAAGGATTCTTCCTTCAGGCTGCCTACAACTACACTCCATTCCGTAAAATACTTCCCGATCTTAATGCCCTACCATTTGCCACTTTATTTCTTACACAAGCTCAAGCAAAAGTAGGATATAAACACAATGGAGAACTATCCTGGGCTGCATACGTTGCTACAGATTTGGAACAAAGATTAGGCGATGAACATATTTCTGGCAGCTCATCAGGTACAGAATATCGCACACTAATAGATCTCACTATGTATCATAGCCATCTGCGCAACCATTATGCCACAGGTTTGCTGCAAATTACTCCATCACATCTCACCTTTCAACTCACAGGAGGATATATTGATTACGACAGTAAATACGAAGACCCAAGGCGAGCTATGGATTTCAGCAAAGCCTATGGAGAACTACAAATACAATGGGCACATCACACATCTCACAACAGTCTATTGGTGTGCAATATAGGGGCTTCATATTATGATAATCTCAAAAGCAACATGGTGATGCCATATATGTATATGGACGAAGCACGTACACAATTGGTAAACGACAATTATGAAAGCGCCCAAAACAACTACCTGCATTTGTCAACCAGCGTGTTGTTCTCAGCCATGCCACAATCATGGAAGGGATATGGCTATTTTCTACAATTAAGTTCAAGCCACACCAGCAATTCCAACTATAATGATTATAGCCTGAATTTGAGTTTAGGAATCACCCTATAGGGGGATAAAAAAAACAAATAGAAAGATATAAACAAATATAAAGGAAATAAAAATGAAAAAGAAATTCTTTACGCTGGCTTTATTTGCCTTAGCATTAACCAGCATGTTCGTTTCATGTAGCGAGAGTAATAATGATCCAGAGCCAAACGCTAATTATGCTATCACTCTTGATTTGCCACTTAATCAGCAGAATGGTACCCTTTCTGATACCAAAGCTACTCTTACTAATGTTCAAACCAAACAACAATATCCAGCTAACTCATTCAGCAAGAACGGAAACGTGTATGTTGATAGCATCTCTGTACCACAAGGTCTCTACAATATCGAGGTAACAGGAAAGATTAGCTATAAGGTAAACGGTCAGAACGTAGTAAGTTCTGTAAAGGCGAAACAAGAAAATGTAAACATCAATCTGCAGGCTGCCTCTAACCACAACAATAATATCACAATGGCTCTCAACACTTTTAGTGCTGCACAGGGATTTGTTATTTCTGAGATTTTCTTTACAGGAACACAAACAACTGAAGGAAAGACATATACCGACGACCAGTATTTCCGTATTGCCAACAACAGCAACGAAACCCTTTATGCCGACGGACTTGCCATCGTTCAAGCCGATTTTCTCAGTACAGACAAACAGGATTATACACCTAATCTGCTCGATTCTGCAATAACTATTGATGCTATCTACGTTATTCCTGGCAACGGAACAGATTATCCTATACTTCCAGGGCAAGAAATCACCATCGCCCTTAATGCCATAAACCATAAGGAGTATAACCCAAACTCCATCGATCTTAGCAAAGCCGATTTCGAATTCTACGATGCTATTGACGGCAAGGAAGATATTGATGTTGACAACAAAGATGTGCCTAACCTAATAAACTGGTATAACAACTTCAAAAGCGGATTTGTCCTTCACAATCGTGGTTTCAAATCATACGCCTTGGTAAAGCCCGAGGTTGATATCGACACCTTCAACAAGAATTTCAAATACACTTATAAATGGAAATTTGTCTTCGGTCAGTATTCAATCAACCGGAGCGACGAAGCTTTCTTCATACCTAATTCATGGGTTATCGATGGAGTAAGCCTTAGCGTTCCTTCTTTATGGCAATGGAATGTAATGTCGTCAACAATCGATGCTGGCTATACCCATTGCGGACAGGTTGATAAAGATCAGAACCGTTTCGGTAAGGCTGTGGTACGTAAGAAGAATGGTAATATGTGGGTTGACACTAATAACTCAACCAACGATTTTGAGGCTGATGCCAAACCATCCTTATTCTAAGCATTCAGCATAGCAACATTTTAAAAAGGGCACTTGCATTTTTGCAGGTGCCCTTATATTTTAGATATAATAATATCTTAATGTGAGTTCTACGAACTCACGCTATCTTACTTCTTGCAATCGCCGCAAGGAGTCCAAGGTTTCAACTCCTTAAAGAAGTCGTGACCCTTATCGTCAACAAGGATGAATGCAGGGAAGTCCTTAACGGTAATCTTCCATACAGCCTCCATACCAAGTTCTGGGAACTCAACACACTCGATGCTTGTGATAGAGCTCTGTGAAAGAACAGCAGCAACACCACCGATAGTACCGAGATAGAATCCACCATGCTTCTGACAAGCATCTGTAACAACCTGTGTACGGTTACCCTTGGCAATCATCACGAGTGAACCACCATGCTCCTGGAACTCATCAACGTATGGATCCATACGGTTAGCTGTTGTTGGGCCCATAGAACCACATGGATAGCCTTCTGGAGTCTTAGCAGGACCAGCATAAAGAACAGGATGATCCTTGAAATACTGTGGCAAATCCTCGCCAGCATCAAGACGTGCCTTGAGCTTAGCGTGAGCGATATCGCGGGCTACGATGATAGTACCGTTGAGAAGCACACGAGTAGAAACAGGATACTTGGTGAGCTCAGCACGAACAGCATCCATACCCTTGTCAAGGTCTATTTCAATACCCTTACTACCCTCGCCTGGCTTGCGATACTCCTCAGGAATCAACTCGCCTGGATTGTCGTCCATCTTCTCGAGCCAGATACCATCCTTATTGATTTTACCCTTGATATTGCGGTCGGCAGAACAGCTAACACCCATACCGATAGGACAACTTGCGCCATGACGTGGCAAACGGATAACGCGAATGTCGTGAGCAAGATACTTACCACCAAACTGTGCACCAAGACCAATCTTGTGAGCCTCCTCGAGAAGTTTGTTCTCTAGATCGATATCACGGAATGCACGACCAGTCTCATCGCCTGTAGTAGGCAGATTATCGTAATACTTGATAGAACCAAGTTTAACAGTCAGGAGGTTCTTCTCAGCTGATGTACCACCAATAACGAAACAGATGTGATATGGAGGACAAGCAGCTGTACCCAGGTGTTTCATCTCCTGAACAAGGAATGGCAACAGAGTGCCCTCGTTCTGAATGGTAGCCTTGGTCATTGGGTAGAAATATGTCTTATTGGCAGAACCACCACCCTTGGCAACCATAACAAATCGATACTCATCGCCTTCAACAGCCTCGATATCAATCTGAGCAGGAAGGTTACACTTGGTGTTCACCTCGTCATACATGTTGAGAGGAGCATTCTGAGAGTAACGAAGGTTCTCCTCGGTATAGGTGTTGAAAACACCACGTGATAGCGCTTCTTCATCCTCGAAACCTGTCCACACCTGCTGACCTTTCTCACCATGTATAATAGCTGTACCGGTATCCTGACAGAAAGGAAGCACACCCTTTACGGCAGTTTCTGCATTACGAAGGAACTGCAAAGCAACATACTTATCGTTCTCTGAAGCCTCAGGATCGGTAAGAATCTTAGCTACTTGTTCGTTATGAGCACGACGGAGCATGAACTCGCAATCGTGGAAAGCCTGCTGAGCCAGAAGAGTCAAAGCCTCTGGAGCAACCTTCACAATAGTCTTGCCTTCAAATTCGGCTGTTGTCACGCCTTCCTTGCTGATAAGACGATATTCTGTATCGTCCTTACCCAACTGGAACATTGGCGCATACTTAAATTCTACGTTTTTGTTTGACATAATGTTATTATATAATGTTTAATTTTTAATACCCGAAGATTTCATCGGTAGAAACACGATGAATAGTACCTATCTTCTCCAAGTTCTTAATATCAAGGTCTTTCTCATTACCTAAGATGATATACTTGTAAGGTTTGTTAGATATGCGCGACTTAGAGAAGTCAACAAGGTCTTGAAGTTTCAAAGATGGCAACTTCTCATAGATTGTCTTGTTGATATCATAGTCGAGCCCCTTTTTCTTGGCTCTTAGATATTCATTAAGCACCGAGAATTTTGTTACTCTTCGTGTAGCAAGAGTCTTCAGCAAGCTTTGCTTAGCAAGATCGAATCCAGCCTGTCGAGCAGGCATATCGTTAAGCAGATTATTGAACTCCTTAACACAATCCATCATCTTGTCGCTCTGTGTGATGATATATGTGAAGAAGCTTTCCTTGTCGCCCTTTCTTGTTGGCTCGTTATATCGTGCAGCAGCCGAATAAGCCAAACCGCGAGCTTCACGAAGTTCCTGGAACACAATAGTGTTCATTCCACCACCGAAATACTCGTTGAAAAGAGCGTTTACAGGTGCGTTCTCAGGTGTCCACTCTTTGTTCTCGTTATGATATTGAATCATATAGATGTTCTTTGCATCGTATGGTGCAAGCAGAATTTCGGTCTGTGGAGTTGCCTGTTCTTCATAAGGTTTAGCCTCAGGCATGGCAACAGTCTTGCCCTGACGGAAGTTTTTCTTTACTGTGTTTACAAGAGTCTTAACATCGGTAGGTCCATAATATAATAATGTGAAATCACCCAGACCATTCAGTTTGTTAAGCAACGCCTGTGGATCAACATTCTTCAGTTCTTTCTCGCTCATGTTGTTGCGGGCAGAATTGTATTTACCCATCATGCCATACTTCTGCAGAGCCGAGAAATTACTCTTCTGATTAGTCTTGGCATCGGCACGCGCCTTCAACACAAGAGCAACATAATTCTGCCAGCTCTGCTTGTCGGCTTTGGCATTATTAAGGATGTTGCTTGCCAACTTCAAGGCAGCAGGCATATTGCTGTTCAAACCCGAAAGAGAGATGCGTGTTTCATCATCGCCAACGCTAACGTTGAAATCGCATGCAAGCTTGTAGAACTGTTTTTGTATATCGCTTGCTGTCATCTTATCGGTACCAACATATTCAAGGTATCCCTCAGCAATATCCAAAGTATTGTCGTTCTCCTTGCCCACAGGATAAACAAATGAGAGGTTGAACAGGTCGTCTTGAGTGTTCTGCTTGTAAAGCACCTCGGCTCCATTCTTCATCTTGTTCTTAACAAGGTCGGTCTTGAAGTCAACAAATCGAGGCTGTATAGGCTCCGACTTTGTGTTGACCACCTCCTTCATGAAGTCGCTCTGCTTATCGTTGTTTGTTGGTATTGGTGTTATAGCAGGCTTGTCAATCTTGTTAACTGTTGTGTCTGCGCCCTGACGCTTGTAAACACACACATAGTTGTCGGCAAGATATTTATTGGCAAAGGCAACAATCTGTTCCTTTGTCATATTGCTCTGGCGATTGAGTCGTGCAACAACATCGTCCCAGTTCTGACCATTTATGAAGGCATCTTTCATAGCCTCGGTACGTGTTCTGTTATCGCTCAACGAAACATAGAAGTCGCGCTTCTTGTTGGCAAGAACACTTTGCAGAAGATCGGCATCAAACTCACCTTTCTTCAACTTATCCAACTCTTCCAGGATAAGGCTCTTTGTTTCTTCAAGTTTCTGTCCTTCACGTGGCAAAGCCTCTATAACAAAAACCGAATAGTCGGCCATAGCTTCCATGAATGCAGCCGAATACATCACCTTCATAGGCTGGTTAAGGTTCACATCAAACAATCCAGCCTTGCCGTTAGCCAGCATATCGGCAATAACGCTTATGGTGTCGGCAGCATAAGATGCGGCCTTAGGGAATTTCCATCCTAAGAGCACATTCTCGGCTTCCTGTCCTACAACAGCAGTATCAACATGAGCTGTGAGGTCAACAACAGGAGCATATTCTGGGCGTGTAACCTCCTTAGCCGGTTTCCACTCGCCAAAATATTTATCGATAATAGCTATTGCCTTGTCGGGATCAAAGTCGCCCGCCATACATATAGCCACATTATTTGGCACATAGTAGCGATGATAATAGTTATAGATGTTAACTATTGAAGGGTTCTTCAAATGTTCCTGAGTACCAATAGTTGTCTGTGTGCCATAAGGATGAGTAGGGAAAAGTTTCTTGTTAAGAGCCACCCACTCTTTCTCGCCATCGTTGGCAAGACCGATATTGAACTCTTCATATACAGCCTCGAGCTCGGTGTGGAAACCGCGAACAACCATGTTTTGGAATCTGTCGGCCTCCACCTTTGCCCATGTATCAATCTCGTTAGAAGGGATATCCTCAATATAGCATGTAACATCGTTTGATGTGTAGGCATTTGAGCCCTCGCTACCTATGGCTGCCATCATCTTGTCGTATTCGTTAGGAATATTGTATTTAGCAGCCAGTTGTGAAAGAGAGTCTATCTTGTGATACCAAGCCTTGCGTTGCTTTGCATCCTTGATGTTGCGATAAGCCTCAAAACGGTTCTGGATAGAATCGAGTAGTGGCCTTTCGGCAGCAAGATTGCTTGTTCCAAAGTGGTTTGTGCCTTTGAACATAAGATGCTCAAGATAGTGAGCAAGACCAGTAGTTTCCTTAGGGTCGTTGCGCGAACCTGTTCGCACGGCGATATATGTTTGCAAACGTGGTTTCTCCTTGTTCACACTCATATACACCTTCAATCCGTTATCAAGGGTGTATATGCGTGTTTGCATAGGATCGCCCTTTACCGTTGTGAATTTGTAATCCTTTGCCATAGCCGCTGTTGCCGAAGCAGCAAGGAAAGCAATAGATAAAGCTAATTTACTAAATTTCATTTGCTTATTTCTTTTTAGTTTTCAAAATCTATCTCATGATCGAGCTTGTCGATAAAATCGTCGAGCACACTTTGTTCTACATCGCCCATGCGGAATTCTTTTTCGGCATCCTTTCTAATCTCGGCTATCCATGCTCTACGGGCTGTAACATAGTCTTGTCGAATCTGTTCTACATTCTCGTCGGTGAGTTCATCAAGATTGTAATAGTCGAGAATGAGTCTATAGGTCCATGCCCATTGGTATTCGCGATAATGTTTGTCGATATCAACAAAGCGTTCGTTAAGTTCGTCAACGCTTTCCACATAACCATTCTTTATGTCGTCAACAAGGCGCAGTTCCTCGCTTTCTGGAAGAAGCAGTCCCGAGAGGTCGTTCCATTTGCCAAGTCCTATTTCGGTATTAGGTTCTTCGATAGCTCCCAGTCGTTTATACACGCGCTTCAGCACGGCTCCCATATATATGCGCAGGGCAATATCGTAGTATTTGATACCTTTTCTTAACGATGAGGCGTTGATAACATATTCGTGATAGTTATATGTTGACACATCTTCGCCCGAGGCAGCACGCAGGTCTTCAAGAATTTTCTTTCCTTGAATGATTTCGCCCACGGAGAAAGGCGACAGCCAGTCGAAATTAACGATGCTCTTTTGTGCTCCTTGTGGGCGCACATCGCGCTTTGGCCATTTCTTGGTGTCGCGATAAAGTCCCACGGTGGTGATGTTTCTTCCTGGTGAAAGATACATGGTGTCGCCATAGGCTATGAGATATGAGAATGGCAGTTTGCGTGTGTCGGGGTGATACATCAGCTTACCGAAGCACACCGAGAATGTGCCTATATTTGCAGGCATAAGCACGTAGGCTCCACTTGCGGTCTTGGTGCCTCGTTCAAAGATGCCATAGTGCATAGGTCCCATCTTGTAGGCATGGTTGCTGAAGTTTGTAGCCGAGCCAGCGTTATAGAATGAGAACTCTCCGCCTATTAGAAGCGAACTTTTGTGGTGGCTTGCTGTGAATGGTCCGCAGAAAGCTGCACATGCCTCGCCGTTGCTCATAAACGAGTTTGCAAAGAACACGCTTGCGGATGCTGTGAATCCGTTGCTTATCTGGCATGCTTCGCCCACAAAGCAGTCTTGCATCTTAACCGAGTTGACAATACTTGTTCCGTCGCTTATTATTGAGTTTTCAAGAATCACTCCTGTGCCTATGAACACATTGGCATTTGCACTCGAAAGGATGGTACAGTCGCTCAATCTCGAAGCGCCATTAATCTCACACTCGTCGTTAACTATGGTGTTGGTAATCTCCTTTGTGTTTACAATCTTCACTCCATCGCCTATGGTGCCTCTCTCAGGGATATTACGGTCGATATCTTCGCTTATCATTCGGCGCAGGTTGTCTTTCAACTCCTTGTCTTGCGAGTGTTTCACCATGAATGCAGCCAGCTGACTGTTAAGCTGGCTAAATAGCATAAGGTTGCCCTCGCCCACCTCGTTGAGCACACTTATGAGGTTGCCCTGTCCGTAGGTAGCTCCTTCGGTTGTTTCCATGGTGCACACGTTGCTTATGTAGCAATCGTTTCCGATAGTGTAGTTATTGATGAAGTTGCCCACGTTTTCAATAAGGCAATCGTCGCCCACGCTCACATTACGCAAGGTGGCGTTGTTTATGCCAGAGTGTTTGAAGAAGTCTTTGCTCACCTCAATATTCCTGTCGCATGCTCCAAGTTCTATCTCTCCGTAGAACATCACACGATGATAGTAATTGGGCACAAAGTCATCGCTCACGCTGATGGCAGTCCAGTCTTCAGCCCAGCAATTATTATCTTCCAACTGGGTTATTTCTGTTTCTGTAAGTTGTCTCATTCGTCTATTTGTGGATATAAGAAATCGTTATAAGGGTATTTCTGAACATGAAGTTCGCGCACCTTTGAATATAGCACCTTTCTAAACTCGTCGATGTTTTCGTGATTCTTGGCTGATATGAAAAGGCAGTTGTCGTTAAGTCGCGCCATCCATGTTTTTTCCAATCGTTCAAGGGATATGTTCTCCTTTGTTTCGGGTGTAAGGTCGTCTTCGTCCTTCTCCACCCATTTGTAGTTGTCAATCTTGTTAAAGATAATCATGGATGGTTTGTCGCTCACTCCAAGGTCCTTCAGGGTTTCGTTAACAACATCTATCTGTTCCTCGAAATCGGGATGCGAGATGTCAACAACATGAAGCAGAAGGTCGGCCTCGCGAACCTCGTCAAGAGTTGACTTGAACGATTCAACAAGGTCTGTAGGCAGCTTGCGAATAAATCCTACAGTATCGGCAAGCAGGAAAGGAAGGTTTTCAACGACTACCTTGCGCACGGTTGTGTCGAGGGTGGCAAAGAGTTTGTTTTCGGCAAACACCTCGCTTTTTGCCATCATGTTCATGATGGTTGACTTGCCCACGTTTGTGTATCCCACAAGTGCCACTCGAATCATTCTTCCACGGTTTTTGCGCTGGGTGCTCTTCTGTTTGTCTATTTCGGCAAGACGTTGTTTAAGCAAACTCATGCGCTGTAGAATGATACGGCGGTCCATCTCTAACTGTGTTTCACCAGGTCCACGCAGTCCCACAGAGCCTTTTCCTCCTCCCGATCCAGAACCACCACCCTGTCGTTCAAGGTGTGTCCAGAGTCGTTGCAGTCGTGGAAGCATGTAGCGGTATTGTGCCAGTTCAACCTGAGTTTTTGCATTTGCCGTTTGTGCACGCATGGCAAAGATGTCGAGGATAAGCGATGTACGGTCGAGAATTTTCACTCCCAGCTCAGTCTCAATATTCTTGAGTTGTTTTGCCGATAGCTCATCGTCAAAGATAACCATACCTATAGGCTCTTCGTTATCCTCACATTCCTTGATATATTCCTTGATTTCTTCGAGTTTACCCTTTCCCACATACGATGTTTGGTTAGGTCCGCCCACACGTTGTGTGAATCTCTTCACGGTTACAGCCCCTGCTGTATCAGCAAGAAATTCCAACTCATCAAGGTATTCTTTGGTCTTGGCTTCATCCTGTTCCTTGGTAATCAATCCCACAAGAATGGCAGTTTCGGCCTTGGCTTCAGATATTACAAATTCTTTCATTCTCGATAAATAATATTATTTGGCAACAAAGTTAATAATAAATAAGGAGAAAGCAAGGGTGCGAGCCTAAAATTATCTTCTAATTCAACATTCTCAAGCTCTGCTTGCTTGTAAGATTGAATAAGATAGAAGAAGATAAAAGAAGAATGAAAGTCAAAATAAGCAAAAGACGCAAACGTTTACGTAGTTTTTTGCATAAAAAACAATCATTATTTTGATTGCAATCAATCTTTTGCATACCTTTGCAATCAGCTAATGACAAACAATCTTGGTTTTCAAAACTACATAACTACATAAAACATTTTACTGCAAAACTTTTCAAAAAGAAGAAAAAAGCCCCAACGCGATGTTGGGGCTATTTTTCGTTATTTATATTAAAAAAAACAACGTTTTTTACACGTTTTGATATTTTTTCCTTACCTTTGTGCTTTCAAGGAAATATGCACTAACTATAAAAATAAACCATGAGATTAATTATTGAGCAAAACTACGCTCAGCTATCTAAATGGGCTGCTGAGCATGTTATCGAAAAAATCAACTCATTTCAACCAACACCCGACCACAAATTTGTCCTCGGACTGCCAACAGGTTCTTCACCAGAAGGCATGTATGCCGAATTGGTAAAAGCCTACAAGGAAGGGCGCGTAAGTTTCAAAAATGTAATCACCTTTAACATGGACGAATATGTAGCTCTGCCAGAGAGTCATCCTGAAAGCTACCATTCATTCATGGCACGTAACCTCTTTGACCACATCGACTGTCCAAAGGAGAATATTCACATTCTCAACGGTAATGCCGAAGATCTTGAAGCTGAATGTGCACGCTACGAGCAGATGATTGTTGAAGCAGGTGGTATCGACTTGTTTATCGGCGGTATCGGTCCTGACGGTCATATTGCTTTCAACGAGCCATTCTCAAGCTTAAGCAGTCGCACACGTGTGAAGACTCTTACTACCGACACCATTATCGCAAACAGCCGTTTCTTCGACAACGACATCAACAAGGTTCCTAAGCTGGCTCTTACCGTTGGCGTTGGCACAGTTATGGATGCTCGCGAGGTAATGATTCTTGTTAACGGTCATCACAAGGCACGTGCGTTGCAGGCTGCCGTTGAGGGTCCTGTTACTCAGGCATGGACTATAAGTTCACTCCAAACCCATCGTCATGGCATCATCGTTGCCGATGAAGCAGCTTGCGAAGAGCTCAAGGTGGGTACATACCGTTATTTCAAGGATATTGAAAAAAAATAAATAACACAACAGAGCCCACTCTTTTGCAGAGGGCTCTAAACTAACTAACTATCAAATGAAATTACATCTTAGCTCACAAATTGTTCTCAACAAAGTTCCCGAGGAATTCTATCATCCTCGCACAGCTGTTGAACGTTCGGAAATCACTCGTTGCGAGAAGATTCCTACCGACATCTTCCCAAAGGTAGAGGAAGGTGCCGCAAGTATTGCCGACGAAGTAGCTAAACTCATTAAGCAACGCAAAGACGAAGGTCGTTATTGCGTTCTCGGTTTGGGTACTGGTAAGTCGTTGATTCCTGTTTATGATGAACTCATCGCTCGCTATGAGAAGAAAAAGCTGTCGTTCAGCAACGTTATCGTGTTCAACGCCTATGAGTATTTCCCATTGGCAAAGAACAGTCAGCATAGTGCTATAGCTCAGCTTCGTGCTATGTTCCTCGACCATGTTGACATCAATCCACAGAATATATTCTCACCCGACGGCACAGTAAAGCAAGACGATGTTCAGGAGCAATGCCGCCTCTACGAGCAGCGCATAAGCAGCTTCGGCGGTATCGACATGATGCTTCTCGGCATTGGCCGCATCGGAAATATTGCTACCAACGAGCCTGGCTCAACAATATCATCTGTTAGCCGTCTGATGCTCATCGACGCCATCAGCCGCGAAGAGATGACCATGAGCTTCAGCTCTCAGGAGCCTGTTCCTCCATGCTCTATCACAATGGGTATATCTACTATTCTTGCTGCACGCAAGATTTATCTTACAGCATGGGGCGAAGAGAAAGCCGACATCATATTGCAGACTATTGAGGGCGGTATAACTGAGTCTATCCCTGCAAGCTACCTGCAAACTCACAACGATGCTCACGTTGTTGTTGACCTTGCAGCAGCAGGCAAGCTCACACGTATCATCCACCCATGGCTCGTTACAAGCTGCAAGTGGACCGACAAGCTCACACGCGCAGCCCTCACATGGTTGTGTCTCAAGGTGAAGAAACCAATCCTGAAGCTCACCAACAAAGACTATAACGAGAATGGTCTTTCTGAACTTTTGGCTCTCTATGGTTCAGCATATAATGCAAACATAAAGATTTTCAACGACCTACAGCACACCATTACAGGATGGCCAGGCGGAAAGCCTAATGCCGACGACACATATCGTCCGGAGCGTGCAAAGCCATTCCCAAAGCGTGTTGTTGTGTTCTCTCCACACCCCGACGACGACGTTATCTCTATGGGTGGAACAATCCAGCGACTTGTTAACCAGGGTCACGACCTGCATGTTGCCTACGAAACATCGGGCAACATCGCTGTTAACGACGAAGAGGTAACACGTTTCATGCACTTCGTAAATGGTTTCAACCAGATCTTCAACAACGAGAAAGATGAAACCATCAAGAAGATGTATAAGGACATCAAGAAATTCCTTGCCGAAAAGAAAGAAGGCGACATCGATACTGCCGACGTGCGCACCATCAAGGGACTCATCCGTCGTGGTGAGGCACGCACAGCCTGCACCTACAACAAGATTCCTCTCAACCATGTTCACTTCCTCGACCTGCCATTCTACGAGAGCGGTAAGATTGAGAAGCTGCCTATGACCGAAAAGGATGTTGAGATTGTGCGCAACTTGCTCAAAGAGGTGCAGCCACACGAAATCTTCGTTGCCGGCGACCTTGCCGACCCACACGGCACCCATCGCAAGTGTACCGATGCTGTTCTGGCAGCTATCGACCTTGAGAAAGAGGCTAATGCCGAGTGGCTCAAGAACTGCCGCATCTGGATGTATCGTGGCGCATGGGCTGAATGGGAGATTGAGAACATCGAAATGTGTGTTCCTATGAGCCCAGAAGAACTTCGTGCTAAGCGCAACTCTATCCTAAAGCACAGCTCCCAGATGGAGAGCGCACCATTCCTTGGCAACGACGAGCGCTTGTTCTGGCAGCGTGCCGAAGACCGCAACCGCGCCACAGCAAAGCTCTACGATGATCTTGGTCTGGCAAGCTACGAGGCTATGGAGGCATTTGTTGAATACAAGCCTCTCTAAGCCTATTTCCTTATAAGAGTACAAATTTTGATGCATGATATCCAAAGGGGGTAAGCCGCAAGCTTGCCCCCCTTATTTTTATTTTTCAGAAAGCTCTGAATATTCCGAGTTTTCTGATTATTCCGAATTCTCCGATTACTCCGAATTCCCCCCAAAGAGAAAAAAAAACTAAAAAAATCATGCAAAACATTCGTTTGTTTAAAATAAAAGCATTACCTTTGCACCGCATTTAAGAGAAATGCCTTATGGGTAAGTCTCTTACGGCCAGCTCCCTCGGAATCCCCCAGGATGGGAACGTAGCAAGGGTACTTGGTTGTAGCGGCGCGATAAGAATCGCTTGCCCACCCGCCTCTTTAGCTCAGTTGGCCAGAGCACGTGATTTGTAATCTCGGGGTCGTTGGTTCGAATCCGACAAGAGGCTCAA
>OCVV012869343.1_pt1 | contig 57800 bp, 39 predicted proteins | sample 1539721 | NCBI WGS metagenome assembly OCVV01 (sample SAMN02144230, study PRJEB22623) | gut metagenome | biome: sheep rumen | host: Ovis aries | place: New Zealand
GCGCTTGGGAAAAGTTCAGATTGAAGTGCATGTCGAATTTGTCGGTACCCTCAGTTGCCTTGATGAAGACAAAGCGGATAGGGGAGTCCTGAATGGTGGCATTGCGAAGTCGGTCCCAGTCGATTCTCTCCTGGTAATGCGAGATGTCGATGCCTCTCACAGAGCCTTCAGGGTAATTGGTTTCTCCATAGAGAGCCTTCCAGCGGAAGGAGTAGGGACCTACAAAAGTCTTGTAGAAGAAAAATATGTAGATGAAAATGACAACAACGAGAAGCCCCCACAGAAGATGTGAGGGCATCCGTCGAAATAGGCCACCGTTGTTCTTACGGCTTTTGCGATGTTTCTTTGTCTTTTTCTTTGTCACGAAAATGAAATGAAGAATTAAGAATAGTCGCTATGCTTAAATGAAGAATGTAGAATGAAGAATGTATTTTACTCTGCTTGTTGGATGAGTAACTTTAATTCTTCATTCTTTATTCTTCATTCTTCATTTTTTTACTTCTGCTGTTCCAGCTTGAGAGTGATGGTTGGCTGGTCGCACACTTCTGTAGGACCGAAGTACTGAATTGGACCTGGGTAAACATATTTTGTTTCGCGAGCCCATTCTTCACGCTTGCTTGCAAAGTACTTGAATGGTGCACCATCAAGTTCAACAAGTGCCTTGCGAATCACAGGCTTCATCTTTCCGTTGCGACGCTCAAGGTTCATCATCATCGTGATAGGCACACCACCTGCAATCCATTCAGTAGCAGGAGCAGTTGTGTTCTTGATGATAGACATGTAACCAGTCTTGCCGTTAGCAATGAGGCGAGAAGCATTGAAACCAAGTGAGTAGCAGTAGTCTGCATCGTAGTTGGATGGAGCAGCGCAACGTCCTTCATAGCCGAAGAAGTGGTGCTGAGTAGCGAATTTACCTTTATACTTACCGTTCTTCTTCCATCTGTCGAGCTTTGCTGCAACCATAGCACTGAGCAATTTTTCCGTTTCGATGAGGCTCACCTGTACGTTTCCATGAGGGTCGCGGTCAAGAGCAAGCTGACGAGCCACGCTGGTTGGCAGGGAATTGAACACAGCGAGGTTCTCTGGAGAGATGTGCTGCTTCACAAAGTCAATCTGCTGGCTGCGATTCAAAGCCTGTGCTTCGCTTGAAGCCAAAACGTCGTTGAGTTCAGCAATGAGTTTCTTAATAGCTGGGATGAACTCGATAAGACCTTCTGGAATCAGCACAGTACCGAAGTCCTTGCCATCCTCAGCACGCTTGGCAACAGCTTCAGCGATGTAAGTCACTACGTCGTCGAGCGACATGGCCTTTGCTTCCACTTCCTCGCTGATGAGGCAGATGTTAGGCTGGCACTGGAGTGCGCATTCGAGGGCGATGTGGCTGGCAGAACGTCCCATCAACTTGATGAAGTGCCAATACTTGCGAGCTGAGTTACAGTCGCGCTGGATATTACCGATGAGTTCACTATATGTCTTGCAAGCGGTGTCGAAACCGAAAGAAGTCTCAATTTGCTCGTTCTTCAAGTCGCCGTCGATAGTCTTTGGACAACCGATAACCTGTACGCCATAGTTCTTTGCAGCATAGTATTCAGCAAGTACGCAAGCGTTTGTGTTGGAGTCGTCACCACCGATTATGACAAGAGCCTTGATGTTGAGTTCACGAAGAATCTTAATACCCTTTTCGAACTGTTCCACTTCCTCCAACTTGGTACGGCCAGAACCGATGATGTCGAAACCACCCGTGTTGCGGTATTCGTCGATGATGTCGGAAGTCAATTCCATGTAATTGTGGTCAACAAGACCGCCAGGACCGAGGATAAATCCGTAGAGTTTTGAGTCAGGGTTGATGCTCTTGATACCGTCGAAGAGGCCGGAAATGACATTGTGTCCGCCTGGAGCCTGTCCGCCCGAAAGGATGACACCCACATTGATGGCTGGAAGTTGCTGAGCTTCGCCTGCCTCGAACTCGATGACTGGCATGCCGTAGGTGTTAGGGAACAACTCTTTGATTTCCTCCTGATTGCCCACCGACTGGGTTGGAGCTCCTGCCACTGCCTTTACTGGGCCAAGAAGAGCCTTAGGAAGTTTTGGCTGATAAGCAGCACGTGCTATCTGCAAATAACTTTTTTCCATTGTTTTTGAATATAAATGATGTTTGAAATGTTGGTTCCTTTTTGTTTTCTTCTGTAAATTGAATTGCAAATTTACACGATTTTTCTGTTAATCCCAAATAAATCAATCTGTGAATACTTTCATTTTTGCATTTTTATCATCTTCGGGCACAAAACTATAAAAAATGCAAAATGCGCTTTGCTCTGGCTCTTGGATTGTGCATCAGACCTTAGTAGAAAGTGATGTCGGTGATGACCTGCGCGTTGATGTGCTCGTTGAGTCGTCGCACCAGAGCCTGCCGACTCATCATAAGGTCCTGTTTAAGAACGGAGGAATGAATCTGCACATAAAGTGTTTGGTTCTTAATGAAGATGTTGCCGGTGTATCGCAGGATTCCTTGTCCCATCACTTCGCCCCACGAATTGATGAGACGATGTTGGTTGAGAGGTGTTTCCAGTCCTTCTTCTCTGAGGAATCGCTGTAAAATCGCGGAAATATGTTCTGAATTGGAACGTCGCATGGATGGTTGTAGATTGATGAATGTCAGTTGATTATGCCTCCTTTGACAGAGAATATCTTGAAGTCGCCCTGGCTCTTTTCCAAAATGCGGTCGAGGTTTTCACGATTGGTGTCGGTGATGAATATTTGTCCGAATTCCTCGTCTGCCACTACATTGATGATTTGGGTGACGCGGTTGGCATCGAGCTTGTCGAAGATGTCGTCGAGGAGAAGTAGGGGCTTGGTGCGGCTTCCTGTTCGTTGCAGAAATTCGAACTGTGCCAGTTTCAAACTGATGAGGAATGTTTTGTTCTGTCCTTGTGACCCTTCCTTTTTGATGGGAAAGCCATTGAGTGTCATCGTCAGGTCGTCCTTGTGGATTCCATGAAGTGAATAGCCGATGGCGATGTCCTTGTGGCGGTCGCGCTGAATGACTTCAAGTAAGGGACCGCGTTGGCAGTGGCTTGTGTAACTGAGGCCGACACTCTCACGACTCTCGGAAATGTGCGTGTAGTATCGCTGAAAGACTGGGATGAGTTCTTCGATGAATGCTGTGCGCTGCTTGTAGATTTCTTCGCCTGTGGCTGCCATCACTTCTTCGTATGCCGTCAGGATTTCTTCGGAAGGTGCTGGCTCTTCTTGTTTGAGGAGTGCATTGCGCTGTTGAAGTGCTTTGTTGTAGCGAACAAGCAGGGCAAGATAGATGGGGCTGTACTGGGAAATCACAACGTCCATGAATCTTCGTCGTTCTTCACTGCCTCCAAGGATGAGCTCGTTGTCATTGGGCGAAACGAGGATGAGGGGTAGCAGGCCGATGTGCTCGGACATGCGTTTGTATGCCTTTTGGTTGCGTCGGAAGATTTTCTTCTGGTGTATTTTTTGTCCACAGGAAAAGACTTCGTCGGTGCCATTCAAGTCGTAGGTGCCCGTCAGCATCATCATTTCTTCGCCATGCCGAATGTTGAGGGAGTCAATCGTGTTGGTGGCACTGCGTGTAAACGAAAGGTAGTGGATGGCATCGAGCACGTTGGTTTTGCCTTCGCCATTGCTTCCCACGAAGCAATTGATTTTAGGTGAGAAGTCGAGTTCGGCTTCAGCAATGTTTTTATAATTTAATATGGTGAGATGCTTGAGGACCATTAAAGTGAAAAATGAAAAGTGAAAAGTGAAAAATGCCTCACCCCCAGCCCTCTCTCCATAACCTTAACCCTAACCTTAACCTTAATTTTCCATTCGGATGGCAGTTATCGTTATGGTTATCGTTATCGTTGATATGGGCGAGGGGAGTGGATAGAGAGGAAAATAATCCTTAAAATCCCCTGATTTGTGTTTGGGGTTTAGTGTAATCCCTTTAATCCTTTAAATCCCTGATTAAAATCTCAAAAACTTACGTAAGAGTACCAATTTTCATGCTAAATCGTGATTTATTTGCAAAAATACAAAAAAACTTCCAATCTCGTTTTGCTTTGCAATTTTCTTTTTTTAATTTTGCGGAGAATTTCAGAATGAACTCCTCTCTATGCGACAATAGCTCAGTTGGTAGAGCATCGGCTTCCCAAGCCGAGGGTCACGGGTTCGAGTCCCGCTTGTCGCTCTCTTTGTAGCCATAAAAAATACACAAACCCTTTTTCTAAATTAGTTTCTGCCACTTCATGGTAATGATGACTCTCATAATCGTAGCGGTGCTGATCACTGGTTATTTACTGATGAGTACTGTTCAGATCAACCACATCAACCGCGCTGCGGTAGCCATGTTTTGTGGAGTCATTGTTTGGATTCTGTATATTTTAAAGGCTGGAGATTTCTTGCAGTTGATGCACCCTGAAGAATATGCTTCTTATCAGGCATCGCACGAAATCAAAGGACTGACAGTTGGCAGTTTTGTGTCGCAAAACCTGATGACACATTATATCATTGAGGCTTGCAATGTCATTCTTTTTCTCATTGCCACTAATACGATACTGGAGGTGATGAGCAACAATGGTGTGTTCGACTCGTTGCTGAAGTGGCTTCGCATGAAGAGTGGAAAGCGATTTTTGTGGACTCTTACCATCATCACTTTTGTTATTTCTGCCAACGTGGACAATCTCACGACGACAGTGCTGATGATGTCTATCATGGGTAAGTTGGTCAGCAACCATCGCCAGAAGGTGATTTACGCTTGTGCTATCCTCATTGCAGCCAATCTCGGTGGTGCTTTCACGGTGATTGGCGACATGACTTCGCTGATGCTTTGGGTGAGAGGTGTGGTTACGGCATCATCCTTTGCCGCAGGACTCTTCCTTCCTTGTTTTGTTACGCTTTGCATGTTTAATTTCCTGCTCTCTTCCTTGATTCATGGCAGGGTGGAGACTTATTCTTCCATCCGTTCTTATCGAGGTGATGACTCGCTTCTTGCTCCGTGGCAGAAGAGTGTGATGCTCGTGATGGGTATTGTGGGACTTTGGTCTATCCCTACGTTTTCCTTCATCACGCATTTCCCTCCATTCCTGGGAGCCATGTGTGTTCTGGCTGTGATTTGGGTGTTGGAAGGAGCTTTCACGTTCCGCATGAATGGAAATATCTTCTTCGTGAGAAGGGATTACATCCGAAACACTGAGTTCATCGGAAGTCAGTTGATTCTCTATTACATTGGCATTTCTCTCGGTGTGGGAGCATTGAAAGAGTGTGGAGCATTGGATGCAGCAAGGGAATTCCTGACACAATATATTCACAACGTGTATGCATACGGTGCCATTACGGGTTTGCTTTCCTGTGTGGTTGACAACATTCCGTTTGTGATGTCGGGTATGAATTTGTTTGAACTGAATAGTACGCCAGATACGGTTTTGAATGGTAATTATTGGCAGATGCTTTCATACTGCAGTGCCATTGGAGGCTGCTTGCTTTATGTGGGTACTTTGGCTGGACATGCTGTTGTGGAGGTGGAGAATGTTCGCCTTGCATGGTATTGGCGGCACATCGTGTGGCGTGTGGCAGTGGCATGGGCTGTCGGCATGTTCGTGTTCTGGCTTACGCATTGATAAATATAACTTATAACTCCTTATTTATTATGAGAAGGATCAATTGCATAGGTATTTTGACTTCGGGTGGTGACTCACCAGGTATGAATGCTGCTATTCGTGCGGTGACTCGTACTGCCATTAGTAAGGGATTCAAGGTGAAAGGCATCTATCGTGGATATGATGGTCTCATCAATGATGAAATCAAGGAATTTACTTCGGAGAGCGTCAGCAACATTGTGGCTCGCGGAGGAACAATCCTGAAGAGTGCGCGTTCGAAGGAATTCATGACTACCGAAGGACGCGAGAAGGCTTTTGCCGTGATGCAGCAGGAAGGCATTGATGCGCTTGTTGTCATTGGTGGTAATGGCTCACTCACTGGAGCCCGTAATTTTGCTCAAGAGCACAATGTGCCTTGCATCGGCTTGCCTGGTACGATTGACAACGACCTTTATGGCACAGACCTCACGATTGGTTACGACACTACATTGAATACGATTGTGGAATGTGTTGATAAAATCCGAGATACCGCCAACAGTCATGAGCGCATTTTCTTTGTGGAAGTGATGGGACGCGATGCTGGTTTCTTGGCACAGAACAGTGCCATTGCCAGTGGTGCAGAAGCAGCCATCATCCCAGAGGACAGCACCGATGCCGACCAGTTGGAGCAGTTCATCGGTCGAGGCATTCGCAAGAGTAAGAACTCAAGTATTGTGATTGTGAGCGAAAGCCCTAAGTGTGGTGCCATGTTCTATGCAGAACGTGTGAAGAAGGAGTATCCTCAATACGATGTTCGTGTTTCAATTCTTGGCCACTTGCAGCGTGGCGGTTCTCCTACGGCTCGCGACCGAATCCTTGCCACTCGTTTGGGTGCAGGAACCATTGACGCTTTGCTCGATGGACAGCGAAATGTGATGGTAGGCATTCGCAACGATGAAGTCATCTATGTGCCATTTGCAGATGCTATCCGAAGCGACAAGCCAATGAATATGAACTTGATAAAGGTACTCGATCAATTGTCTATTTGATGAAGCCTTCAGAAAAGGGTTCTAGAGATTCAAACACGTGGGGTGTTATTTGCAGTAGCCATTCCCGCAAGACACGGAAGCGATGGGAACAAGTGCGTTCTTACGTAGAAGAAAAGGGAGTGAAGTATGAGTTTGTCCTCTCTAACGGCAAGGATTCTGTTGAACAGACATCAAAGGAGTTCTGCGAGAGAGGATGCAGAACTTTGGTTGTTATCGGAAGCGATGGCACGCTCAACGATGTGATAAATGGTGTGATGTCGGTGCAGCCTTTGCCCGACGACTTTGCCTTGGGCATGATTCCTTCGGGCATTGGTAACGACTTCGCTTCGTTTTGGGATATTCCCGTGGATAGTTTCAAACAAGCCGTCGATAACATTTTGGCTCGTCGTTTGAAGAAAATTGATATAGGTGTCTGCAAGTATGAGGATGAAAACCATCTTTCGCAGGTACGCTATTTTCTGAATTGCGTGAACATCGGTTTGGGTGCCCGTCTCATTCAACTCACCAATCGCTATCAAAGTCTGATTCCTTCCAAGAAACTTTCTCTGATTCCTATTTTCATCGGACAAATTTTTTCTCGCAAGTCCTTCAACATTGCTTTCAAGGCTGACACAGAGAAGGAACGACAAAATGTGATGTCCATCTGCATCGGTAATGCCACAGGGTACGGACAAACTCCTGATGCTGTTCCTTACAATGGATTTCTCGACATGTCAGTTATCACGCGTCCCAAGTGGTGGCAACTGTTTCAAGGCTTCTGGATGTTGGGAAAGGGGCAGTTCCTGAATTACAAGAATGTTCACCCATATCGACTTGAGAAGTTGGAGTTTACCGATGTGGGAAAGGCGAGCATCAGTCTTGATGGCCGTTTCCTCCGCGAGAAGTCGTGCGTACCGTTGCGTCTTTCCGTCATGCCCGACACACTGAATTTCATCATTAGTGCAGAATAAAAACAAACACCCAGCAATCATCCGACTGCTGGGTGTTTTCTGTTTATTTGTTACTGTTTGAAACAGTGTCTCTACTACTTAACCTTTTCAACGATAGCCTTGAATGCATCTGGGTTGTTCATAGCGAGGTTGGCAAGAGTCTTGCGGTTGATTTCGATGCCTGCCTTGTGGATTGCACCCATCAACTGGCTGTAAGACATACCTTCGAGACGTGCTGCAGCATTGATACGCTGAATCCAGAGTGAACGGAATTCGCGCTTCTTGAGCTTGCGACCTACGTATGCATAGGTGAGACCTTTCTCATACGCATTTTTGGCAACTGTCCACACGTTCTTGCGGGCACCAAACTGACCCTTAACGCGCTTCAAAATCTTTTTTCTTCTTGCACGTGATGCTACGTGATTTACTGATCTTGGCATAATTTTGATTCTTTTTGAATGTTAGCGCCACGGCATTTTCACATCGTGAACTTTATGCTAAGCATTCGGTTAAACTTTTTGTTTACTTGGAAAGATTTTCGTTTTCGTTATCAAAACGGATGGTGAAGATTAACGGAGAACGAGGAGGTCAAGAACCTGCTTGCGGTTTGCCTTTACGACAATTGCGCTGTGGTCGAGATTTCTCTTCTGCTTCTTTGTCTTCTTAGTCAGAATGTGACTGTGGTAAGCGTGCTGACGCTTAATCTTTCCTGTGCCAGTGAGCTTGAAACGCTTCTTGGCAGCTGAGCTGGTTTTTACTTTTGGCATTTTTTCTTATTGTTTTAATGAATTTATTAGCTGTGGCAACGTATATACCAGGACGTTACGCACATTCTTTTCTGTTTTGTTTAGTCTTCGCTTTCGTCTTCCTCAACATCTTCCACGTCAGGAGGAGTCACGGTTGCAGTAGGCTTTGCGGTTTCAGCGGCTTTTGCCTTCTCTGCGTCCAGCTTCTGCTGACTCTTCTTTGGCTGGCCAGCTTTCTTCGGAGCGAGGATGATGCTCATGCGTTTGCCTTCAAGCACTGGCATACTTTCCACTTTGGCAATTTCCTCAAGGTCGTTGGCAAAACGGAGGAGCAGCACTTCTCCTTGTTCTTTGAAAACGATGGAGCGACCCTTGAAGAATACGTAGGCTTTCACCTTGTTGCCTTCGTTCAGGAACTCCACTGCGTGTTTCAGCTTGAAGTTGTAGTCGGCTTCGGCTGTCTGAGGACCGAATCGGATTTCTTTCAATTCAACTTTCACCTGCTTAGCCTTCATCTCCTTCTTTTTCTTCTTCAGCTGATAGAGGAATTTGGAATAGTCGATGAGACGACAAACCGGCGGTTGTGCATTAGGAGAAATCTCTACGAGGTCAACTCCTTTTTCTTCTGCAAGTTGGAGAGCTTGGCGAGTGGGAAGAACTGTTGATTCAACATCTTCGCCTACGATTCTCACTTCGCGTACACGAATCTGTTCGTTGATTCTGTACTGAAACTTGTTTTTGTCACCTTTCATTAACTGTGGCTTTTACCGGTTTTTTGAGTTTTAAGTTGAAAAATTTTTATTGAAAGGAGCCTAAAGGCTCACAAGAATCCAAAATCGGGTGCAAAGTTAGAAATTTTCTGTCATTTGACGAACTTCTTCTTCAATTTTCTTTGCGAAATCTTCAAATTTCATGCTTCCTTCGTCGCCAGCACCGCGTTTTCTGACTGCAACAGTGCCTTCGTTCTGTTCTTTTTCGCCAACAACCAGCATGTAAGGGATGTGTTTCAGCTCGTTATCGCGAATCTTGCGACCGATTTTCTCGTTGCGGTCATCCACCGTAGCGCGAACATCATGCTCGTTGAGATAAGCACTCACTTGCTGAGCATAGTCGTTGAATTTCTCAGAGATTGGGAGAATTACCACTTGGTCAGGTGTGAGCCAGAGAGGGAAGTTGCCAGCTGTGTGCTCGATGAGAACGGCAGTGAAGCGTTCGAGCGAGCCGAATGGTGCACGGTGAATCATCACTGGGCGGTGCTTGTCGTTGTCTGCACCTGTGTATTCCAGTTTGAAACGCTCAGGAAGATTGTAGTCCACCTGAATGGTGCCGAGCTGCCAGCGACGACCGATGGCATCCTTCACCATGAAGTCGAGCTTAGGACCATAGAATGCTGCCTCGCCAGTTTCTGCACGAGCCTTGAGACCCTTTTCCTCACATGCCTCGATGATGGCACGCTCAGCCTCTTCCCACACTTCGTCGCTACCGATATACTTTTCCTTGTCGTTAGGGTCACGAAGACTGATTTGTGCTTCGAAGTCCTTGAAATCGAGAGCCTTGAACACAATGAAAATAATATCCATCACACGCATGAACTCGTTCTTCACCTGGTCTGGGCGGCAGAAGATGTGAGCATCGTCCTGAGTGAACGAACGAACACGGGTGAGTCCATGAAGCTCACCGCTCTGCTCATAGCGATAGACCGTACCGAATTCAGCAATGCGGATAGGAAGTTCCTTGTACGAACGAGGCTGCCAAGCGAAGATTTCGCAGTGGTGAGGGCAGTTCATTGGTTTGAGCATATATTCCTCGTCCTCCTCTGGCGTGTGGATAGGCTGGAAGGAGTCTTTACCGTAGTGAGCATAGTGGCCCGAAGTGACGTAGAGGCTCTTGGTGCCGATGTGCGGAGTGATGACTTCCTGATAGCCATAGCGTTTCTGAATCTTGCGGAGGAAATCCTGTAAGCGGATGCGGAGTGCCGTTCCCTTTGGAAGCCACATTGGAAGACCTTTGCCCACGCGGTCGGAGAAGAAGAAGAGTTCCATTTCCTTGCCAATCTTGCGGTGGTCGCGCTTCTTAGCCTCTTCGAGTTTCAGCAGATACTCGTCGAGCATCTTCTTCTTAGGGAAGCTGATGCCATACACGCGAGTCATCATAGGACGTTTTTCATCGCCACGCCAGTAGGCAGCAGCCACCGAGAGCACTTTCACTGCCTTGATAGGAGCTGTGCTCATGAGGTGAGGACCGCGGCAAAGGTCGGTGTAGTTGCCCTGGGTGTATGTTGTGATGTGTCCGTCTTCGAGTTCTTCAATCAGTTCGTTCTTGTAGCTCTGGCCTCTGTCGCCGAAGAACTTCAGTGCGTCGGCTTTCGAAATGTCCTGGCGTACAAGTGCTTCCTTGCGCTGCACCAGCTCCTGCATCTTCTTCTCAATCTTTGGGAAGTCGGCATCGGAGAGTTTCGTGCCTTCTGGTGGCATCACATCGTAGTAGAATCCGTTTTCGATGGCAGGACCGATACCGAACTGAGTGCCAGGGTAGAGTTCCTGCAGAGCCTCTGCCATGAGGTGAGCAGAAGTGTGCCAGAATGCGTGTTTGCCTTCGTCGTCATCCCACTTGTAAAGCACGAAGTTGGCATCCTCGTTGATAGGACGGTTCAGCTCAGTGGTTTCGCCATTCACACCACATGCGATGACATCCTGAGCCAGGCGAGAACTAATACTTTCTGCAATTTGCAAACCAGTAACACCAGCCTCGTATTCACGGACTGATTGGTCTGGGAATGTAATTTTAATCATGATATGCTTTTTTTATGATAAATTCCGATTCGAGAAATATCGTGCAAAGTTAACATTTTTCTCCTTATTATCAAAGCATGACGTGAAAAATGTGATGTACTGACAGGAGCATTCTTCACACTTTGCACATTCTTCGTTCATTTTTTCTTTTTGGCGGCGTTGTGCTTGATGATGCTGTACGCCTGATAGATGCCCAACTCACCCGCCTTGCTGAGGTCGGCTGTGGCATTGTCGTTGTCGTTCATGAAGATTTTCACGATGCCACGATTGAAATAAGCTTGTGGAAATTGCGACCGTAGCTGGATGGCCTTGTCGAGGTCTTCGAGGGCAAGTGAGTATTTTCGTGTGGCAGCGTAAGCGTAAGCTCGGTTGTAGTAGGCTTCTGCCACCTCGGGCTGGTTCTTGATGGCTTCCGTGAAATCCTGAATGGCAGGTTCGTATTCCTCCACCAGCAAGTGTTCCAACGCTGTGGAGAAGTATGGGTTCGGAGCCGAAGCAGCCACTTGGTAAGATGCCAGCGACATAGGTGGCAGGAGTTTCATTTCTGCATCCTTGTTCTGAATCTTTCCTCTGTATTCGCTCTCGTATTCCTTCTTCTCCTCATCTTCTACTACCAGTGCCTGATAGTCGTTGAGGTCTATTTCGCTCTTCTTACGTGTGGTGGCTGTCTTGCTGGATTTCGATTGATAACCATAGCGATGTGCGATTTGCTCACGAATCACGTGGTCCTCGTCTTTCAGCGCTCCCTTCGTGTCGCCTATGCGCCGCTTGGCTTCCGCTCTGCGCTGATAGCCTTGCAGGAAGTTGGGATAAGTGTGGATGAGCGTTGTGTAGTCGCGGATGGCTCCACGGTAGTCGCCTGTGTCGAAGAGCAGTTCGGCACGGTTGTAGATGGCCATCACGTCGGTGGGGTCAATCTTCAGGATGAAGTTGAAATCCTCAATGGCGAGGTTGTCTTCACCCACACGTGTGCGAAGCAAGCCACGGTTGTAGTGTCCGATGAAGTTGGTGGGGTCGATGTCGAGTGCAATGTCATAGTCCGACATGGCTCCACGCAGGTTGTTCTGGTGATAACGTGCCAATGCCCGATTAATCAGGTTCCGCGTGTTCTTCGGCTGAAGGCGTATGGCCTCCGTGAGTGTCGTTTCTGCCTCCACCCATTCCTCGCGGTTCATCAGCAGGCTTGCCTTGAGCGAGAGGGAGGGTACATTATACTTGTCGGCTTGCAGGGCACTATCCACCAGCACTTCGGCTGTGGTGGTGTCCTTCATTTCCATCTTGATTTGTGCTTTCATCATGTAGCCGTCGGCGTACTTTGGCCAATGCTTGATGAAGATGTCGGAAATGGAGTCAGCCCGTTCAAATTCTTTTAGCTCGATGTTGCAGAGAATCCAGTTGTGCCAGATGGCTTTGCTTTCTGACTGCACCTCCGAAGCCATTTTGTAGTCTTGCTCTGCTTGGTTGTACTTTCCTAAGTTGATGCGCGACAGTCCTCGGAGCTCGTAAGTCTTGGGAAAGAACGGGTTGATGTCGATGGCCCGTGAGCAATCCTGCTCGGCTCCCAAGAAGTCTTCCAAATAGAATTTAGCCACACCTCGGTAGTAGTATGCTTCGTAGAGATGTGGTTTTGCCAAGATAACGCGGTTGAAGTATTGGATGGACAAGGCATAGTCATCGAAATAGAGTGCATTGCGCCCCACATCCATCATTCTTTGCGTATTGATTTGCGCTTCAGAACAGAGTGTGTATGCAAGAAAACAAACTATGTAGATGATGCGTTGTCGCATTGTTCTATTGCTTATGCGTTTCTCTTCAATTTCTATTGGGGACAAACTTGAGTGAATCCCCACACGCGTTCAAGTGAATCCCCACACGCGTTCAAGTGAATCCCCACACGCGTTCAAGTGAATCCCCACGCGCGTTCGAATGAATCCCCAATAGCGTTCGTGTGAATCCCCAGTGAAAAATCACTGGGAACAAATTAGTGATTTGCCTTTGTCTTGTAACCGCACTGGTACTTGCCTTTCGTCATAGCAATCAGCTTCTTCTTGATGAGTTGCTTGCGGAAAGGAGTGAGATGGTCCACAAACATCTTTCCTTCCAGATGGTCGAACTCATGCTGAACGACACGGGCTACGAAACCGTCCACCCATTCGTCGTGTGGCTGCAAGTCGGAGTCGAGGTATTGGATGCGCACCTTTTCGGGGCGTTTCACCTTCTCGTGTATGCCTGGCACAGAGAGGCATCCTTCCTCAAAGTCGCTCTGCTCTTCGCTTTCTTCGATGATGTGTCCGTTGATGAAAGCCTTGAAGTAGCCCTTGAACTGAGGCTCGTCTTCGCTGATGCAGTCGAGGTCGATGACTACGACGCGGATAGGCAGTCCCACTTGCGGTGCTGCAAGTCCCACGCCTTCAGCCTTTCTGAGGGTTTCAAACATGTTGTCGATGAGTTCCTTCAGGTTTGGATAATCTGTCGGAATGTCTTCAGCCACCTTGCGAAGCACTGGCTGACCGAATATGTACATTGGTAGTATCACGGTGATAACAGTTTTTAGTTGGTTTTTGTGTGTAGAGGAATACAGGGGAAGTTTTCAAGGGAATAGGTTGGAGTCCTTGTTCGAAGCCATGTAGTCCTCAAGAATGATGGTGGCACTGATTTGATCTACGAGTCCCTTGTTTTCTCGGCGTGCCTTCTTGCCGATTCCGCTTTCAAGGATGGCTTGATGTGCCAGAACCGAGGTGAAACGCTCGTCGTAGAAAGTGATGGGGATGTTGGGATGGAGTTTTCGGAACCTGTTCACAAAAGGAGTGATTCGTTTCATGTTTTCCGAATCCTCGCCGTTGGTTTGCTTGGGTTGACCAACAATAATTTTCTCCACGGATTCTTTAGAGAGGTAGTCTGACAAAAAATCGAAGAGCTTGGAGGTTTCCACAGTACACAGTCCGTTGGCAATAATTTGCAGCGTGTCTGTCACTGCAATGCCTGTCCTTTTTTTTCCGTAGTCAATTGCTAAAAGTCTTCCCATTCAATCTTTTTAAATCAGAATGCAAAGATAGTGGAAAATGGGAAAATGAGAAAATGAGAGCCTGAGAAATTAACTTTAAATGAGGAAAATGGGTATTTTTTTACTTTCTTTTGTGCTTTTCTTTTAGAATTCGTATTTTTGCAGGCAAATCAAGATGTTTCTGGAACATGAGATATTTTATACTTCCATTTCTGCTTTTTTTTACTGCTGTGGGATTGCGTGCTCAGCAGGCTCCCGACTTCACGGTGCAGGACATGCGTGGCGAAACGGTTTCGCTGAGAGGTCTGAGGGGCAAGTATGTGGTGCTGGACTTTTGGGGAGCATGGTGTCCTGCCTGCATGAAGGAAATCCCGTCGCTGAAAAAACTATATAGGAAGCATCAGAACGAGCTGGAAATCATCAGTGTGAATTGCTACGATGAAGATAACGACTGGCAGGAAATCGTGAAGGACTACCACTTGAAGTGGATTCAACTGAAGAACACTAAGGATGTGGACTTGGTGGAGAAATATGACATCCGTGTATTTCCCACTAAGTTGCTTTTGGACAGAGAGGGAAACCTCCTTTTCCGACTGAATGGGGAACACGAATCTTTTTTCAGGAAAGTGAATGAGATTTTGAGAAATGAAGAATGAAGAAGGGTTTTAAATGAAGAATGAAAAATGAAGAATGAAGAATAGTCGCTATGCTCAAAACCTCAAGCTTGGGTAGCAAACATTCTTCATTCTTCATTTTTCATTCTTCATTCTTCATTTATTTCACATCAACCTTCAGGAAGAGCTCATCGAGTTGCTTCTGGTCGATGGCAGCAGGAGCATCCAGCATCACGTCGCGACCTGAGTTGTTCTTAGGGAATGCGATGCAATCGCGGATGGAGTCGAGTCCTGCGAAGATGCTTACCCAGCGGTCGAGTCCGTAAGCAAGACCACCATGAGGTGGCGCACCATACTTGAAGGCGTTCATCAGGAAACCGAACTGTTCCTGTGCGCGCTCTGGGGTAAAGCCAAGAATTTCGAACATCTTTTCCTGAAGCTTTGGGTCGTGAATACGGATGGAACCGCCACCCACTTCTATGCCGTTGCAAACCATGTCATAAGCATCAGCACGAACTGCGGCAGGGTCGGTGTCGAGCAAAGCAATGTCCTCGTCCATAGGGTGAGTGAATGGGTGGTGCATCGCCATGAGACGCTGCTCTTCGTCGCTCCATTCGAACATAGGGAATTCTGTCACCCAGAGGAGTGCAAACTTGTTCTTGTCGCGGAGTCCGAGGCGTTCTCCCATTTCTAAGCGGAGCTCGCAAAGCTGCTTGCGTGTTTTCATTGCGTCGTCGCCCGAAAGGATAAGAATCAAGTCGCCTGGCTTTGCTTCCATCTTCTGCTTGAGTGCTTCGAGTTGTTCTGGATTGTAGAACTTGTCCACGCTCGATTTCACGCTGCCGTCTTCTTGTACGCGTGCATACACCAAACCTTTTGCACCAATCTGAGGACGCTTCACGAAGTCTGTCAGTTGGTCGAGTTGCTTGCGGGTATAGACTGCACAACCTGGTGCGCAGATACCACCGATGTAAGTGGCATTGTCGAACACAGGGAAAATACCGCACTTCAGCGTGTCCATCAGTTCCACGAATTCCATGCCGAAGCGCATGTCTGGTTTGTCCGAACCGAAGCGACGCATGGCTTCTGCCCAAGGCAAACGGAGGAATGGCTCGTTGAGCTCCACACCGCGAAGTGTCTTGAACAGGTGTTTTGCCATGCCTTCGAAAGTCTGGATGATGTCTTCCTGTGTGACAAACGACATTTCACAGTCAATCTGCGTGAATTCGGGTTGACGGTCGGCGCGCAGGTCTTCGTCGCGGAAGCACTTCACGATTTGGAAGTAGCGGTCGAATCCTGCCACCATGAGAAGTTGCTTGAGGGTTTGAGGACTCTGAGGCAGTGCGTAGAACTGGCCAGGGTTCATGCGTGATGGCACGACGAAGTCACGTGCTCCTTCAGGCGTGGAGCCGATGAGCATTGGAGTTTCCACTTCCAAGAATCCAAGGTTGGAGAGGTAGTTGCGCACTTCGATGCACATCTTATGACGCAATTCAAGGTTTTTGCGCACACAAGCACGGCGCAAGTCAAGATAGCGATACTTCATGCGGATGTCATCACCTCCGTCCGACTGGTCTTCAATTGTGAAAGGTGGTACTTCGCTTGCATTCAGCAAGTTGAGCTCTTCCACAATGATTTCGATGTCGCCAGTAGGCATGTTGGCATTCTTGCTATAGCGTTCGTTCACCGTTCCCACAATTTGAATCACAAATTCGCGTCCCAATTTGTTGGCGCGGTCATTCAGTTCTTGGTTGGTTTCGCTGTTGAAGACCAGCTGTGTGATGCCATAGCGGTCTCTTAAATCAACGAATGTCATGCCACCCATCTTACGCACGCGCTGCACCCATCCTGCCAGCGTGACGCTTTGTCCCACGTTTTCAATGCGGAGTTCTCCGCAAGTATGAGTTCTATACATATTTATAATATATAATAATTGATATTGATTATTTCTGGCTTTTCTGTTTTCATGGAAGAGTCGTTCCGCTCTTCCACTTACGTTTCAAGTCTGCAAAATTACAACAAAAAAACGAAACACGCTCTAAACGTAGTTGTTTTTTTGGGGGAAGCGTGTTTTTTCAGCTTTTAGAATGGCAGACCGATGGCGAAGTGGAAAGCGAAGTCTCGCTTGAGATTAGGATGAATGATGGGGTAGTGTTGGCGCGGCGTTTCGTAGGCTGGGTTGATGGCTTTCATGCCCGCATCGAAACGAAGGATGAAGAAATCGAGGTTGAGACGAAGTCCGATTCCGTAGCTGACTGCAATTTGCTTGAAAAACTTGTCGAAGCGGAATTCACCCTCTGGCTGGTCGGCATATTGGCGGATGGTCCAGATGTTACCAGCATCGATGAAGATTGCACCATTGATTTTCCAAAAGAGGAATGCACGATATTCGGCACTGAGGTCGAGCTTGATGTCTCCACTTTGGTTAAGGAAGTTGATTTGTCGGTCGGCTCCCTTGTAGGCACCCGGACCCAATGAACGCACGGTCCATCCACGCACGGAGTTCGGACCACCCGAGAAATAGCGTTTCTCAAATGGCAGCTGATTGGAGTTGCCGTAAGGGTAGGCAATGCCCAGGCCGAAATGGAGAGCTATGGAGTTGTTTTTGTCGATACGTATGCTCTTGGCAAGGTCGAGGTCGCCGCGTACATATTGGGCGTAGGCAATGCCGAGGAACTCGTATTGGTTGCTGCTGTTCTTCTCGAAACGAGTGGCGTGGCTCAGTGCCCATAGCACATTGCCCGATGTTTCGATGTTGAAACGGATGGTGTAGGCGTTCTTTCCGTAGGTGTTGGCAGAGGTAGAGCCGAGGGAATTGTAACTAAAGGTGTAGCCGAGTTTTGTGATGAGGAGATTCTCGTAGTTGTAACGAAGTATGGCGTTTTGCTTGCCGATGGAGTCGAGGTACTGTTCACGGAACGTTCTTGAAATCCAAGGCATGTTGATGTAGTTCACTTCGAGAAGGTCGAAGCGATGCTGCGCACGGGACTGGTGGCTCTGCCAACGATAACGCCATGCAGCCGAAAACACACGACGGCGGAACTCGGGACGGTTCTGTCGGTTGTATTGGAGGGAGATTTCCGAGGTGGCATGATGGCGTGAACCAAATTCTTTCTTGACGAAAGGCAATAGGAAACCAGGAAAGGAGAGACGTGTTTCAACGCCAAATTCCGTGTAACTATGTCCCTCGTAGCCGTCGAGCCCCGTGATGGCTTCGTATGCTCCACGGAGTTTGAGCGTGAGGTTTTCGGAACCTTTAAAGAGATTCTTGTGCTGGAACGAAAGAGAAGTGGCAGCTCCGAGGTCGCCTGCGGAGTTGGTGCCTTCGAGGTCGAAGGTGATGGAGCGAGGACGAGCGTGATGGAGCGTAATGTGGCAGTCGAGTGTGTCGCTCAGTCCACGTTGCTGCAAGCGGATGTTGGAGTAGGAAATGGCGTTGAGACGCATGAAATTGTTGTAGGTGCGCCGTTGGTGCTCCTCGTTGTATAGTTCTCCAGGCTTGAGTAGCGTGTTGGATGTGAGTAGGTTCGTACGAAAATGGAGTGGGGCTGAATAATGGACAATGGAGCCCTTGTGGATGAGTGTGTTGTTGGCAGCACTGTCAGCCGTGAGGTCCACGTGGTAGGTGACATCGCCAATTCTGTATTGTGTATGCTCTTCAGGGTGGGAACTTTGGTTTTCGAGATGGAGACGCACATTCATGCGGAGATCGACTTGGTAGTTTCCCTTGGCAGTGTCGGCCTCAAAGGTAATGTCGTCCTTGTTGAATTTGTAATAGCCCACATTGCGAAGCATAGACGTGATGCGTGAGCGTTCTTGGTTGAGTATGTTGATGTCGAGCGGCATCCCGATGTGCAGGAGGGAGTTGGCTGTGTCCTGTGAACAGAGTATCTGTTGCAAACGGCTGTCCTCAACGTTCCTCTTGAGGGAGCGCACCATGTATCTCTCTCCAGGGTGGACAAAATAGGTGAGTTTGAGTTTCTTGCCTTTCACGTCTTGCTTCAGTTCGATGTAGTTGTGGGTGTAGCCCGCATTGGCCAAAACTTGGTCCATGTCGCTGATTGTGCTGAATGTTTTCTGTACGCTGTAGATTTCGGGTTTCTGACCGATTTTGCGCAAGGTTTTTGATACCCAACTGTTGCTGTTTGGTTTGGAAAGGCAATAAATCTTCAGGGGTATCTTGGCACCAAACCAATTAGAGTTGGGTGTTTGGCGCACATAGTTGGACAGGTAGAAATCCTTTGTGGCTTCCTTGTTGGTGGAAACAACTTTCACTTCTTTGAGATACAGTTCATCGTCGCCAATGAATTTGTTGACAGAGCAGGCGGAAAGAAGGAAAGTGAGCAGAACGAAGCACAGGGAAAGCGGAACGACATGGCGCAAACATGAGGGAACGATGAGGAAATAGGAAAATATAGAATCTGTGTGTCTATACTTCCACTTCTGTGCGTTGACTCGTGCATTTTTGGTACTATGTGCTAAGCGTTTTGCCATAATCGAGTGCAAAGATAGTTGAAAATTTTCTTTTTCCCACATTTTCCATTAACTTTGCCAACATGATTAGTAAAAACAAAGTGAAATATCTGAAAGGGCTTGAACTGAAAAAGCATCGCCAAGCCGATGGTGTGTTTGTGGCTGAGGGTCCGAAGATTGTAGGCGACTTGCTTGGTGCGGGGTTTGTAGCGACGTACTTAGCTGTTGTGGAGGGCTCGGAATTCGAGTCGAGGCTTTCGGAGTACGGGCTGAAAGAAAGGGTGCAGGTGGATTTTGTAACGGCTGACGAATTGCGAAAGGTGAGCAGTCTGGAAGCTCCTCAGCAAGTTCTTTCCATACTGAAACAACCCGAGTGGCAGCAAGACCTGTCGGTTCCGACAAAGGAACTGTGCTTGGCATTGGATGAAGTGCAGAACCCTGGCAATTTGGGCACGATTATTCGCTTGGCAGACTGGTTTGGCATCGAGCATTTGTTTTGTTCGAAGGGGTGTGCGGATGTGTATAATGCCAAGACAGTTCAGGCTACGATGGGAGCGTTGGCGCACGTGAAGATACACTATGTGGATTTGGTGGAGATGATTCGCAATTTACCTGAGAATACTCCTGTGTATGGCACTTTCCTCGATGGTGAAAACCTGTATGGAAAGCAGCTGGAGCAGCGGGGGATGATTGTTATGGGGAATGAAGGTAGAGGTGTGAGTGAAGAGGTGGGGAAACTGGTGACGGAAAGGCTCTTCATTCCGAATTATCCACAGGAAAAAGAATCGACAGAGTCGCTGAATGTGGCAATTGCTACAGCTGTTGTTTGTGCTGAGTTCCGTCGGCGTGCGATGTGAGGTGGTAGGCTTTTCCGTTTTCTATGACGATAGTTCCTCCCAACCATTCGGTCATGGCTATCTCTCCACGTAGTGGATAATGATTGACAACGCGGGAGTTGCAAAGTTCGACTACATGATTGATGTATCGACGGTCGTCGGAAAAAAAGACTACATTGGCGGCTACGCGACGGAGGAAATCCATTCTTCTTTTTTCTTTTACTTTCTCACAGGACGTCTGCGGCGTGGCCCAATCTTGTTTGGTGTTCTCACGTCGGGAGCTGTCTTGATTTTGATTTTCTGTGTGTGTTCGTCTTGTGCATTCCTGCGGATTTCCTCTGGGGTGAGGCGTGGTCCATGCTGACGTGGTGCCACAGTTTGCACAGTGCTGTCTTTCTCCAGTGGGTCGCCTATCAAGGATTCATCTTTTTCGCGCTTCACATGCATTCGGATGAGACGAATGTTGTTCACTACACAGAAGTTCTTGACATTGGGTTTCCCGATATAATAGAAAAAGGTGGAGACCTGCTTCAGTTGCTTGCCCGAAGCGGATGACACCTCTAAGCGGAAGTCTGACGTTGAATTGAGTTGGCGCACCTGACTGAAAGTTTTGCCTTCGCTGTTGCGAATGGCGAGTGAAGCGGTGAGCGACATGCTTCTGTCGTTCTTGTCTTCAGCCACAAATTCCACATCTGCCAACAGTGTGAAACGGTCGTCATGGTGGAAGGTGGAGTCGGTCTTGATAACGAACTTGCTCAAGTTTAACAAGTCGCGATTGCGCAGTACAACAGTTTCGGGACCAGTCCAGATGTTGGCGGTATCGCCTCCCTCGGTGATGAAAGCAGCCACTTCGTCGTTTCCCGTGGTAAGTTGCAGCTGTTCCTGTTCCTGTGTGTATTGGGTTTGCAAATCCTTGTAAATGTCCTGAAGGTCCTCATTGTGTGCGTTGTACCACACAACAGCAGAGTCGAATTCCTCTTTTGTGATGCCATGTTTCTCGAACACGGCACTAACGTAAGCATTGGCTTTCTCCCTTTGGTCGTAAGGCAGGTCCTCCACCATAGCTTGTGCCAGGTGGAAATCGTAGAGCACTTTTTTCATCTTTCCCTTCGAAATGACATGGTTGGATTGTTCCTCGCATGAGATGAAGGAGAAGAAGGAGATGAGTGCAACGATGGATAGCAACTTGCGCATGGGGGAATGTTTACGTGAAATACTTGTGATAGAAGAGGATGAGAGCTATGATGGCGCAACTGATGGATGCATCAGCGAAATTGAAGATGGGCGAGAAGAACACGCAATGTTCGCCTGCATCGGGAAGGAAAGCAATTGCGTCAAGCCAAGACCATTGAGGCATGTTCCACTCCACAAGGGGAAAGTAGAACATATCAACCACGCGCCCCAGCATGAGTTCGCTGTAGCCCGTTCCCCATTCCACAAACTGTGCCACTGCGGGATATGGAGGATTATTGAAAATCATTCCATAGAACAGGCAATCGAAAATGTTTCCTGCGGCACCTGCCAAGATGAGCGAAAGGCAAGTGACATAGCCTGTCGGTGCATTCTTCTTGATTTGGCGATAAATGTAGATGCCGATGAGGATGACAGCAATGATGCGGAAGGATGTGAGAAAGTATTTTCCACCTAATTCCCATCCGAATGCCATGCCATTGTTTTCGATGAAGCGAATCTGAAACCAATCGGTGATATGGATACTCTCACCCAAATACATGTTTGTCTTCACCCAGACCTTGATGAGCTGGTCGAGGATGATGACAAACAGTATGAGTGAGAGGGATAGGATGGCTTTATGCTTTTTTGACATAAATGATGGCTTTGAAGTCGTCGAAATCCACTTCCGTTCCTTCGCTTGGCTGTCCAGCTTCGATGGAGTTGGCGAGCACCTGGCTGGCGATGTAGTCCTTGTACGAAGCCAATGCCTCGTTGATGGCAGGCGACTCTGTGATGACTACTTGAACGCGGTCGGTGATTTCGAATCCGCTTTCCTTGCGAATGCCTTGGATGCGCTTGATGATTTCGCGAGCCACGGCTTCGTTCTTCAACTCAGGAGTGATGTTGATGTCGAGGGCAACGGTAAGAGAACCTTCGTTAGCAACTGTCCAACCAGGAATGTCCTCGCTGATGATTTCCACGTCGGCCAATTCGATGAGAGCATCTTGTCCTTCCACCGATATGGTCAACTGCTGCTGGCTTTCGAGTTCGGCAATCTGCTCTTGGGTGAGTTCTGCCACGGCATTGCTCACAGCTTTCATCATCTTACCGAATTTCTTTCCCATCACACGGAAGTTGCATTTCACTTTCTTGACGAGTATGCCAGCACCACCTTCCACGAAATTCAGTTCCTTCACATTCACTTCGTCGAGGATGAGTTGCTTCATCTGTTCGATGCGTTCCTTCTGAAGTGGGTCGGTGACAGGAATAGAAATGCACTGCAGTGGCTGGCGCACGATGATTAGCTCTTTCTTGCGCAGAGAGAGAACCATCGACGTGATTTGCTGAGCCAGTTCCATGCGCGTTTCAAGTTCGCTGTTGATGAGGCTTTCGTCTGCTACAGGGAAGCGGGAAAGATGCACGCTCTTCACGTTCTCGCGTCCTGTTCCGTGGATGAGATCCATGAAGAGGCGGTCGGCATAGAACGGTGCAATTGGTGCAATGAGTTTGGCGATGGTCTCTAAGCAAGTGTAGAGTGTCTGATAAGCAGAAAGCTTGTCGCTGTTCATTTCTCCACTCCAGAAACGCTTGCGGTTGAGGCGAACATACCAGTTGGAGAGATTGTCGATGACAAACGTCTGAATGAGTCGTCCAGCACGAGTTGGCTCATAGTCGTCGAGACTTTCCGTCACGTTCTTGATGAGTGTGTTGAGTTCTGAAAGTACCCAACGGTCAATTTCAGGACGCTCTGCGAATGGCACACCAGGCTGAGAGTAGTCGAAGTCATCTACATTGGCATACATCGTGAAGAACGAATAAGTCTGGAAGAGTTTGCCAAAGAATGTGCGGCTTACTTCTGCCACGCCTTCCTTGTCGAAACGAAGGTTGTCCCAAGGCTGGGAGTTGGTAGTCATGTACCAGCGCACAGCATCAGTTCCGTATGTTTCGATGCACTCGAATGGGTTCACGCCGTTGCCAAGGCGCTTCGACATCTTCAGTCCGTTCTTGTCGAGGACAAGACCATTAGAGATGACTGCCTTGAAAGCCACTGAATCGAACACCATAGTGCCGATGGCATGAAGGGTGAAGAACCAACCACGTGTCTGGTCAACACCTTCGGCAATGAAGTCGGCAGGGAAGACGGTGCGGTTGTCGAAGGCTTCCTTATTTTCGAATGGATAATGAATCTGAGCGTAAGGCATGGAGCCTGAGTCGAACCAAACGTCGATGAGGTCGGTTTCGCGAGTGAGTACCTTGCCCGTTGGTGACACAAGGAGGATGTCGTCAACGTAAGGACGGTGGAGGTCAATCTTATCGTAGTTCTCCTGTGCCATGTCGCCAGGGACGAAGCCCTTGTCCTTCAGTGGGTTGCTGGTCATCACACCTGCTGCCACGGCCTTTTCGATTTCGCTGTATAATTCTTCCAACGAACCGATGCAGATTTCCTCGTGGCTATCCTTGTTGCGCCAGATAGGAAGAGGAGTACCCCAATAGCGAGAACGGGAAAGGTTCCAGTCGTTGAGGTTTTCCAACCACTTGCCAAATCGTCCTGTACCTGTCGATTCAGGCTTCCACTTGATGGTCTTGTTGAGTTCCACCATGCGGTCCTTGCAAGCCGTGGAGCGGATGAACCAAGAGTCGAGAGGGTAGTAGAGCACTGGTTTGTCAGTGCGCCAGCAGTGAGGGTAGTTGTGGACATGCTTTTCGATTTTGAACACGATGCCTTCCTGCTTCATTTCCATGCAGAGCACAATGTTGAGGTCTTCTGCCTTTGATGCAGCCTTCTCGTCGTACTTGCCATCCACATTGAATTCAGGAGCGTAAGCATTCTTCACATAGTCGCCAGCATGTTTGCTATAGGCTTCCTTGTTCACGCAGGTCGAAATGAACTCTTCTGCCAGTTCATCCATCAGGTAGTATTTACCAACGAGGTCAACCATAGGACGTGTCTCGCCGCCCTTGTTGATGAGGAAGAGCGAAGGAACGCCAGCAGCTTTGGCAACCTTGGCATCGTCAGCACCAAATGTTGGAGCGATGTGAACGATACCCGTACCATCTTCAGTCGTTACATAATCTCCTGGAATCACGCGGAATGCCTCTGCGTCCATTTCCACGAACTGGTCTTTGCCCACCGTGAAGATGCTTTCAGGATGTGCTTTCGCAGCTTCCTTCACAAAGTCTGCGGCATTTTCATCCACCTTCTCGCATGGCTTCACCCAAGGCATCAACTGCTGGTATTTCATGCCCACGAGGTCGGTGCCCTTGTATTCGCCCACGATGCGGTAAGGAACCACCTTGTCGCCTGCCTTGTATTCATCCATTGGCAGTTCGGCACCCTCTGGCTTCAAGTAGGAGTTCACGAGGTCCTTTGCCATCACTGCGCTGATTTTCTCAGCGTTGTAAGGGTTGTAGGTCTGAACACAAACATAGTCGATTTTTGGACCTACGCACAGAGCGGTGTTCGATGGCAATGTCCAAGGTGTAGTCGTCCATGCGATGAAGCAGGGCTGTCCCCAGTTCTGCATTTCAGGCTTAGGGTCGAGTGCCTTGAAGATAGCTGTGCAGGTGGTGTCCTTCACGTCGCGATAGCAACCAGGTTGGTTGAGTTCGTGGCTCGAAAGTCCCGTACCTGCGGCAGGAGAATATGGCTGAATGGTATATCCTTTGTAGAGCAGGTTCTTGTCGTAGAGTTGCTTGAGGAGATACCACAGTGTTTCAATGTATTTGTTGTCGTAAGTGATGTAAGGATGTTCCAAGTCGCACCAGTAGCCCATCTTTTCGCTGAGCTCGCTCCATTCGGAAGTGTACATCATCACGTTCTTGCGGCAGCGAAGATTGTATTCCTCGATGGAAATGGTCTTGCCGATGTCCTCCTTCGTGATGCCGAGTTCCTTTTCCACACCGAGTTCCACAGGCAGACCGTGGGTGTCCCAGCCAGCCTTGCGCTTTACTTGGAATCCCTGCATGGTCTTATAGCGGTTGATGGTGTCTTTTAGTGTGCGAGCCATCACATGGTGGATGCCTGGATGACCATTGGCTGAAGGTGGACCTTCGAAGAAGATAAATGAAGGACAGCCTTCACGTTCTGTTTCACTTTTGTGGAACACATCCTCTGCGTTCCAATCCTTGAGCACTTCCTTGTTGACTTCGCTTAAGTCAAGTTTCGTTCGCTCTGCAAATCTTTTTGCCATTCTATTGAGTTGAGTTTTAATTATTTTCAGCCTTAACCTTCATACATATAAATTAGAAATTAGGAATTAGAAATCAAATTCATATTCCACGTTCCAAATTTCTCATTATTTATAAGTAAAGGTTATCGTTATTCCTTATTAAACCAGCTTGATATTTTCGATGTGTTGTTCCTTTCCGCAATAGCGGCACTTCATGATGCCATTCACTTTGTCTGTCACGTAGAACACCGTTTTCATCGGTTCGTTGTTCGTGATACAAACAGGGTTGGCGCAGCGAACTACGTTGTCCAGCTCGTCAGGCAAAGTCACCTGCTTCTTTTCCACCACTTCGTAGTCCTTGATGATACAGAGGCGTATGTTGGGACAAACCACCGCAAGCTGGCTGATTTCTGCATCCGAGAAGAAACGGTTTGCTATCTTGATGATACCCTTCTTTCCGAATTTCGCACTTTCAAGATTGTTTCCTATCGTCACCTGGTCTGTGCATTTGTCCAGTTGAAGAAGTTGCACGATGGTAAAAACCTTGTCGGTTGGAATGTGGTCAATCACAGTTCCGCTTTCCAAGGCTGCCACAACTAAGTCTTTTCTTTTTTCCATCCTATTATTTTAACTTGGTAAGTTAACGTCAGTTCTATATAAGGAGTCGCTTCGCGAGAAATCTTACAAATCTTCTCAAATCTCACAAATATGAATGAGATTTTGAATAGATTTGTAGGATTTGGCTACGCCGAGCTAAAGGTTCTGCCTCGTAGAGGCACTACAAAAGAACATATTTTGTTATTTTAACTTACAACGTGGTTGTCTTGTCATTTCTGATGTCTTCGAGCGTGATGCCAAGAACATCACAGATGAGAGCCTCGCGTGCATAGAGTCCGTTCTGCGCCTGCTCGAAGTAGTAAGCGTGTTTGGAGTCATCCACGTCGTACTCTATTTCGTTCACTCGTGGGAGAGGATGCAGAATCTTCATGTTTTCGCGACACTTGCCAAGCATGTTGGCATGCAGGATATAAGCATCCTTTACGCGCTCATATTCCATCAAGTCGGTGAAGCGCTCACGTTGCACACGAGTCATGTAGAGAATGTCGGCATCGGCAATCGTGTCTTCCGTGAAGTCCGTCTGCTCAATGTACTTGATGCCGTTCTGCTTGCAATAGAGTTTGTACTCGTCGGGCATTTCCAATTCCTTCGGAGCGATGAAGTGGAAGGTTGGGTTGTACTTGCGCATCGACATGAGCAGGGAGTGGACTGTGCGTCCATACTTCAAGTCGCCCACCATGTAGATGTTCAGGTTTTCCAACGTACCCTGAGTCTTATAGATGGAATAGAGGTCGAGCATGGTTTGCGACGGATGAAGATTGCTGCCATCACCCGCATTGATGATAGGCACATCTGTCACCTCGCTGGCATAGAGTGCTGCACCTTCCAGCTTGTGGCGCATCACGATGACGTCAGCATAGTTCGAAACCATCTTGATGGTATCCTTCAGCGTTTCGCCTTTCGACGAGCTGGTCACTTTCGGGTCGGTGAATCCGATGACGCGAGCTCCCAAACGATTGGCTGCGGTCTCAAAACTCAGACGAGTGCGAGTGGAGGGTTCGAAGAACAAGGTTGCCACAACTTTTCCCACCAGAAGGCGTCGGTTGGGCGCCTTTTCAAACTCCTTTGCCATGTCGAGCAGATTCTGGATTTTCTCTCTGCTGTAGTCGGCTATTGAAACAATACTCCTGTTGCTCATACTTGATTTATTTCGCACAATTAACTCGCAACACTTCGTAAACGTCGCCTGCTTCCTGGCTGCGTGCATGAGCCTGCAGCTCGATGGTCTTCTTGCTCAGATTGTGCTTGCAGTACACCTTTGACTTGTAGCGCATCGTCTCGTTAGGAGCGATGGTCACTACGTTAGGCTTAGAGATTTCCAAGTCCTTATAGTAGTTTGGCTCAATCACAGCCAGCTCCACTTGTGCAGCACTTGTGCCCGTGTTCTGAACAGTGTATGACACCACGATGGTTTCTTCCTTGTTCAATTTTCCATCGCCGTTCTCATCCTGGAACGTGAGGTTGCTGATGTAAAGCGAACTGTTGGTTGCATTGCCGTGGTAGATGTGGCGGTAGTCGTTCTTGCCATAAACGCGGCTTGTTTCGCTCTTCCATTCATTCGAACCATAGCCATATTGAGGGTCGATGCTTTCGTTTGAGCGTGCCCTCTTGGCTGCTTTGTTAGCGATGGCTGCACCTACAGCTGCACCGCCCACTGTTCCGACGAGCGTACCGATGGCTGCTCCGTTGCCTCTGCTGCCAGCGCCACCAAGCCAACCCACGGCACTGCCAATTGTACTACCCAGTTGTGCGCCTGCTATGGTGCCCATGTAACTGGTACTGTTGTAGCAACTTGTGGTTGTTCCACTCAAGAGAATGGCCAACGAGAGAAGAAAAGCGTTTGTTTTTTTCATCATGGTTTATGTATTTTTTGTTTGATTTTTTATTGCGTTTTATTTTCAATAAAGGGAGTAAAAAACCTTTCAGCCTGCAAATATAAAGAAAAGTTTTCTCATTACTTCATTTTTTGCAATTTTTTTCGTTTCTTCGGGGGGTATTGGCGGCATATTCGAGTGTCCTTTAGCAGGCAGATGTCAATAGGGTCGGCACAGGTGGACCTAAGAAGAGAGCCAGTCGTCGATGAGTTGACGGGCAATGGACATCTTGTCGGGAATGTCGGGCATCTTGTCGCGAGAGAACCATGAACCGCGCGAAAGCTCTTCTTCCTGCAAGTGGATGCTGCCGCTCACGTAGTCAGCCGTGAAGCCTATCATGATGCCGCAGGGATAGGGCCAAGCCTGCGAACCAAAGTAGCGTATGTTGGTGATGTTGAGTTGCACTTCCTCATGCACTTCGCGAATGACGCACTCTTCGAGTGTTTCGCCCGTTTCCACGAATCCTGCCACGAGTCCCATGCGTTCGGAATGGCGGAAATTGCGGGCATGGACGAGGAGTATTTTTTCTGGCTCGACGACATGGCCGTCAGCATCGAGGGTTGCTGCCTTCTTGATGCGAACGATGATGGCAGGAGCCACTTGTGGCCAAATTTCCTTGCCGCAGTTGGTGCATTTCTTGGAAATGACGGTCTGCCGTTTCATGGGGGCTCCGCAAACGCCGCAGTAATGCGTGTTGCTGTCCCAATAGAGCAGTTCGGATGCCTTGGCTGCCATGAGGTAGTGGGCATGGGGTAGGAGATAATAGGACTGGCGCAAATCGACGGTGACAAAGGATTCGGGGAGTCCTTCGCGTGGTGGTGAAGTCAGTGCGTATGCCTTGCAGGGCATGTCGTCGAGTGAAGGCAGTTCCTGTATGGTTGTCCATTCGAATGTCGGAGTGGGAGAGTTGTCGGCTTCTGGTACGGAATAACTGTCGCCTTGCTTTTTGAGCAGGAGATTATTGCCGAGAAATATGAACCATTTTTGCATATTGTTGAATGGTTTGTGAATGATGAAGTTTTGTAATCATTTTAAAAAATGGTACGTTTTTCTTAGGAAAGAAATTAAAATAATTAAAAAAAAATTCCAGAAATAACTGTTTTTTGTTTTAAACAACACCTAATTTTTGGAGTAATTATGATAATTATTCTAATTTCTTTCCTAAAAAAATCATGTCATTTATACCAAGTTATTATTTCATTGTTCCTTAACTCGCTTGTCACTTTAGTGGGGAAGAACTGGAGTTGTTCCCCAGTCGCGCAGTTGTGAATCCCCACTCGCGTAGTTGTAAATCCCCAGTCGCGTAGTTGTGAATCCCCAATGGAAAAATGCTATGTCCCCACTCGAAGGAGTGCAGTGACGCAGTCGATTTTTTCTTGCATCGGAAGTTGGGAATCAATCCAGTGGATGGTGATGCCGCGTCGCTCCATGCCTCGAAACCATGTCATCTGTCGCTTGGCGAATTGGTGGATGGCTATTTCGAGTTGGGAGAACATTTCTTGGTAACTGAGTTGACCGATAACGTGTAGTGTTAAGTATTTGTATTCCAGTCCGTAGTAGATTAAGTCTTCACTCTTTACTCCAAGACTGAGCAGGTGACGGATTTCGTCGAGCATTCCGTTGTCGAGACGTTGTTGAAGTCGTTGTGAGATGCGTTGTCGTCGGAGGTCGCGGTCGATGCTCAGCCCGATGACGAGGTTGTTTTTCTGTATCTCGTTGAGGGTTTGATGGGCGGACGGAATGGTTGTGCTGTTGTCTTTTTCTTCGGGATGGGAATGGTAGTATTCTTCAATTTCGATGGCTCGGATGGCTCGTTGTGCGGTATCGACATCGGTGGTGTTGTGAAGCTTCTTGTAGCTGCGCAGGATGGTGGTGAGTTCGTCTAAGGATTTGCTTTCCAGTTGGGCACGAAGCTCAGGGTTTTGTGGCACTTCCGACATGCGGTAGTTGCGCAGTACGCTTTCGATGTAGAGTCCCGTGCCTCCGCAGAGGATGGGGAGCTTGCCTCGCTGAATGATGTCGCGGTAGGCAATGATGAAGTCGCGCTGAAACTGATAGACGTTGTATTTTTCTCCTGGGTCGGCAATGTCAATGAGGTGGTAGGGAATTTGTTTTCCATCGACGCAATAGTCTTCCAAATCCTTGCCTGTGCCCAAGTCCATGCCTCGATAGACTTGCCGGCTGTCGGCGCTGATGATTTCAGCGTCGAGTTTTGCTGCAAGATGTGCGGCGAAGGTGGTCTTCCCGCAGGCTGTTGGTCCGAGAATTGTTATCAATAGGTTTTTGAGTTTTTGAGTTTATAATCAAGGATTTTAAGGATTTAAAAGGATTATTTTCCTCTCTATCCACTCCCCTCGCCTTTCTCTCCCCCTCGGGGGAGCTGGAGGGGGCTGGGCTGGGGGTGAGGCTTTTTTTAAGTTTCAGGTCTATGGTTGGGGAGGGTTTTAGCTTTCGTCCTCGTTGGACTTTGTGTCGCTATTGGATGGCTTGCTGAAAAGAAGCTGGCGGTCGCGCTGCTCGGCTGCTTTCACCCATTCTTCGGGCACGAATCGCCAGTGGTTGAGTGGATGCGGTTCTACGTCGTGGTGCTGTTGCAGGTACTCCATAATGTAGTAGCGGATGTCGTGGTCTGAAAACTTGATGATGCGCTGTTTGATTTCGTCTTTCGTGAGTCCTGCGCCCTTTGTGAGTAGTTCTCCACCTCCGTTGGCGCGGTAGGCTGTCATGGCGACGCGGTAGTTGCTGTCGAGCGAGAATGGTTGTCCGTCAGCCATTTGCTTGATGCTTATCTTTTCGCCTTCGGGTCGTGTCACATCGACTTCGTAGATGATGCCTGCGGCGGAGTCGAAGTTGAAGATGAAGTTGGTGAATCCGAGTCGCTCTGGGTTGCTTTTCATGGGGCTGAGAAGCAGCAGGTTGTCGTCGATGGAGTGCATCTGGTTGGTCCAGTTGGCATAGCTCATTTCGAGGTAGTTCTTGATTTCCGAACCAGTGAGTCGGAGCGTGTAGATGCAATCTTCGAAGCGGTAGAGGTTGAAGAGGTCGCTCACGTGGATGTCGCCTGCTTGGATGGAGGCGTTGAAGAAGAGCGGTGCCATGAGGCTGATGTCGGCTCCCGATGCTTGCAGCAGGAGTTGCTGGATGAAGTCGATGTAGGCGGACGAGCCGAAGTAGGCATCCGAAATGTTGACACCTGCTGTGAAGCGCCCGACGAGTCGTGAAGCGTAGGTTTTCACTTCTTTGAAGTCCTTGATGAAGTGGCGCTTGAACTCGTTGGAGTGGGAGTTGCTGATGGTGCCGATGTATTTGATTTGGGCTTCGATGTCGTGCTTCACTACTTTCTTCTCATCGTTCAGTGAGAACTTGAGTTTGATTTCAGCCACGGAGTTGGCATAGCTTCCTGCGTTGACACAGAGGACGCTCTTTCCCGATGGCGACTCGATTTCCTCCATGTTGGAGTGGTGGTCGTGTCCATAGAGAACGAGGTCGAACCCATCGACCGAGGTGACTGTTTCGCGCACGGCGTTTTCGTGGTATTCGGGTGTGACGATGCCTTCGTCCATGCCTGAGTGGAGCAGTCCGATGATGAAGTCGGGGTCTTCTTGCTCTTTCACGATGCTAATCCACTTCTGTGCGCTTTGGCGGATGTCGTCGAAACGCAGTCCTTCCCACATGCGCTGTGGTACCCAGTGGGGAATGGCTGGGGTGATGAAGCCGATGACGGCAATCTTCACGCCGCTGCGGTAGAGCATGGTGTAAGGCTCGAAGTAGGGTTGCTCGGTTTCGGTGTTGATGGCGTTGGCACCGAGGATGGGGAAGTTGCAGTTGCTGACGAACTTGTCGAAAACGTTGTGTCCGGTTTCGATGTCGTGGTTTCCGATGACAGCCACGTCGTAGCCTATGAAGTTGCACATGTCAGCCACTTTGTGGCGCTCTGTGGGTCGGATGAAGTTGAAATAATAGGAAGCGGGTTCGCCTTGCAGCATGTCGCCTCCATCGATGAGAATGGTGGAGCCCGAGAAACGCTTCACTTGTTGTGCCACGAAAGCATGCACACGCTGCAAACTGCCCTTGCCCCATCGGTTTCGTCTGAAGTCGAAGGGGAAGTAGTTGCCGTGTACGTCTGTGGTATAGATGATGTTTATTTTACGCGTTTCCAAGAGCCTGTTCCGTGAGTTTTATCGATGGTGCTTATTATTTAAAGGTGCAAAAGTAGTGAAAAGTTTGTTAAATTGCAAATCAATTAAGAATTTTAGACTTATCTTTGCCGTTATTAGAATATGAACCTCGTAATATTGCTGAAAATATGAAAACATTAAGAATTGTGAGTTTGGTATTCTTCACCATGTTGATTGCTATGAACATGGATGCCCAAACATCAAAAAACAACAAGAAAAAGACTATGGACAATTACGAAGAATTGTGGAAGCAGATTGAGGAGTATCGAGAGAAGGACCAGCCTCGTTCTGCTGAGACGGTAGTTCTCAAAATTTACGACAAGGCGGAGAAGGAAAAGAACTTCGGGCAGCTGATGAAGGCGGGGATGATGCTGATGACGGCGCAATGCAACATCTCGCCCGATAGTGCATTATCTGCATTCGATAAGCTGGCTGCCATGCCTACGGGAAATGTGGCAGAAGAGGCCTTGAAAAATGCATTGATGTCGTCGGTATGCTCGGGCATTCCGTGGAGTATTACCTCTTATAACGAAGACAGTAGAAAGCGTTTCGATACGGGCATGAAGGAGTATGCTCGCAAGGCGATTGAGAACATGGAAGCGTTGGCTGGTGTAAGTGCCAAGGCCTACGAATCGCTTTACAAAGAGGGCGTAGATAGCCGACTCTACCAGCATGATGTGCTTTCGCTTGTAGTGCTCTTCTTGGACAATCGCAACTCCTTTAGCTTTGAGGATAAAGTGGCAATGAACGAGAAGGCTGCGAGGATTTACAAAGATAAGGGCATGGTTGACGCTGCCAACTTGATGCAGATGAAGGCATGGGACTACCAGACGAAGTTGAAAAGCAAAAGCCAGCGATTGAGTCAGGAAGATTACGTGCAGAAGTTGAAGACTATGTACGAGCAGAACCTCAACATGGAGACGGGTGCTGATGCCTTTGTTGAATACATGAGGAATGTGAATAACACTAAGAATACGCTAACCTACGCTCAGGAATTGGAACTTGCTCGCTGGGCGCTGAAGCAGTGGCCAGACTCCAAGCTTTCGAATACCATCAAGAATATGGAAATCGATGCGCTCAAGCCAGAGGTGAGCATCACACAAGACAACAATTTGTATGATGATCTCTATGCCAACCAGGAATTCAGCGTGTTTATTCGTCATCGCAATGTGAAGACAGTTACGGTGAAGGTGGATGGCAAAGTGTGGAAGACACTGAATTTCCCTTACGTGGAAGGTACGGCAGAAGAATCGCAGGAGGTCGAACTAAAGATGAAGCAAGGGGCTGGAGTCCATTGGATAACACTGGAGTCGGGAGGTGTGCGTGATAAAACTCAACTGCATCTTTCGAGCATCAAGACGATGTGCTTCGTCATGCCATGGGGTGAGAAAATGGCTGTTGTAGTGGATGCGCTCTCGGGCAGGCCTGTGGAAGGATGCAAAGTGGTAGGAACTTGGAATGAACGAGTGGGTCGAGAGTGGAAAAGCATGAAGGAGGAATACTTGACCAACAAGAACGGAGAAGCTGTCGTTGGAAACAAGGTGAGAGAAGTAATCGCGATTCGTTGTGAAGGAGATACTTGTTCATATTGCTCATTCGGTTATTATGGAAATTACAGAGGCAATCGGAAGAACATCATTTACCAGTGTTTCACCGACCGTGCCATTTATCGCCCAGGACAGACAGTCCATGTATCGGGATTGGTGTATCGTCAGGATGGTGATGAAACTCAGGCTTTGAAGAATGAACATGTGGAAGTGGTTCTTTGTGATGCCAATTGGCAGGAAGTGGGAAGAACTATGGTGGTGACGGACAACTTCGGTTGTGCCAGCACCGATTTCGTCCTACCAAAGGACAGGTTGAATGGCAACTTTAGTCTTTCGTTTGGTGAAGCGAGCCACTCTTTCCGTGTGGAGGAATACAAGCGTCCTACCTTCACCGTCGAAATGGAAAAGCCTGAGGGACGCTTCTCGGTGGGTGATTCCATCGAACTGATAGGAACGGTGAAGACCTATAGTGGTGTGCCTGTTCAGGATGCCAAGGTGGAATGGGAAGTGCAGTCGGGAGTACGTAGTTTTTGGTATTGGCGATGGGATGATAATCTCGACTATGTGGATGATGGCGAAATGCTGACCGACGAGAACGGACAATTCCGCGTGAAAGTATATTTGGACGGTGACAAGTTGGTGAACGACGACGATGAGGAAGAAGATGAAGAACGAAAGCTCTGGCGCACGCCTGATGTTCTGGTGTATAATCTGAATGCAAAGGTAACTGACTTGGCTGGCGAAACCCACGAGGGTGAAATCAGTGTGAGAGTCAGCAAGCAGGAATTCTCTCTGCAAGTGGAGATGGAGAAGACGGCCAGCGGAGCAAAGGTGGCGAAAGGCAAGGTGAGAGCCAAGAATGCACAGGGCGTGGATGTGCCTGCTCAGGGTGAGTGGGTACTGCAAGACGTGGATGGTAAAGAAGTTCGACGTGGCACATTCGAGGCAGGCAAGGACATCGAAATCGACCGCTTAAACGAATTGTCGTTTGGTTCCTACGACTTGAAGCTGACCGCCAAAGATTCGAAGAACAATACGATTCGCTATAAGGCAGATTTGATATGGTGGGATGAGAAGGGAATAGGTCGCAAGATGCGTCTGAAAAACGACTTCTTCACGAGCGAGAAGGATGAGTTCTCGCCCAGCGAAGGTATCGACATTTGGTATGCTCTGGCAGAGGAGGATGCTTTGACTTATCTCTATGTTGTCAGCAACGAAAAGATGATACTGAAGCGCATAGAGGTGAAAGGTACAGAATTGCAGAAGTTGCACCTCGACTACAAGCCAGAATATGGCGATGGAGTGACGGTGCTGATGGCATACGTGAAAAACGGAAAGACACACAGGATGGAGAAGTCTATCAAGCTGGCTTTGCCTGTAAAGGACTTAGCATTGAGTTGGACTACCTTCCGCGACAAGCTGACTCCTGGTCAGCAAGAGACATGGACCATGCGCGTGGTGGACAAGCAAGGCAAGCCTGTTCCTGCTCAGCTCATGGCAACGATGTATGATGCATCGCTCGATGTGTACGAAAAACTCTCTTGGCCGTTTAGTTTGCAGTTCTATCGCAGACTCCCACGTCTATCGAGCAACTTCGCTTCTGGCGGATACTTGGGTACAATAGCACTCGATTTCAAAACGTCGCTCAAAAGAGAGATGAGTCGTGTGTTCAACTATCTCAACCCATATCAATATTCATTCCATGAATTCCGTGGCAAGTCAATGATGGTCTTTGAAGAAGAGATAGCGGTTGGTGCTCAAAGTGCGGATTTCGGAGATGAAGTCATGTATGAAAAATCAGCTAATAGGCTTGCCATCAGTGGTCCTGTGGAGACAGGTGCAGCAGTCGAAGAAGTCGTTGATGAAAACCCTCTGCTGCCAGCTTCGGGCATGAATGGGGCTGGGGAAAGCAGTCATTCTGCTCCACTTCGTGAGAACTACAACGAGACCGCGTTCTTCTATCCAAATCTGCATACCAATGCCAATGGAGAAGTGGAGATTTCCTTCACGCTTCCTGAGAGTCTGACCGAATGGAACTTCATGGGATTGGCTCACACGAAGGACATGGACTATGGCAGCATGACGAGCAGCATCGTGGCTCGCAAGGAGTTGATGGTGCAACCAAACATGCCTCGTTTTGTGCGTCATGGCGACCAAATGAGCATTGCCTCCAGAATCATCAACCAGAGCGAAAAGACGGTGAAGGGCAAGGCTGTCATCCGTTTGCTCGACCCTGAGACGGAGAAGGAAGTGTGGAGCAATGCGCAGAAATTCAGCGTGGAAGCAGGAAAGACCGCTTCCGTGAATTTCACCTACGACATCCCTGAGGAATACAATATGCTCATCTGTGAGATTTCGGCTGGCGACAACACTTTCTCCGACGGAGAACGCAATTGGTTGCCAATCCTCACCAACAAGAAATACCTCACTGAAACCGTGCCGTTCTACATCGAAGGCAAGGGCGAGAAGCAAGTGGATTTGAGTTCGCTCTTCAATAACAATTCCCCAACTGCCACGCAGCGCAAGATGGTGTTTGAATACACCGACAATCCTTCGTGGAACGCAGTGATGGCGCTTCATGCCGTGGTGAATCCAGAGACTGACAATGCCATTGCTTGGTCGGCGGCACTCTATGCCAACAGCGTTGCTCAGAGCCTTGCACGGAGAATGCCTAAGTTGCAGAACCTCATTAAGTTGTGGAGCGAGGAGAAAGGCGAGGAAACCACCTTGCAGAGCGAGTTGGAGAAGAACCAACAGCTGAAGGACATCCTCTTGCTCGAAACGCCTTGGGTGCTCGATGCGCAGGACGAGACCGAGCAACGCCATAAGCTTTGTGAACTCTTCAACGAGAACCTTCTGAACCATCGCATTCAGCAAGCCAAGGAGAAACTCGAAAAATTGCAGTATTCGAACGGCGGTTGGGCATGGTTCGACGGCATGGAACCAAACTATTATGTCACCCTCTCCGTTTCCGAGCACCTTGCCATGCTGAAGCATTACCTCGCTTCGCAGCATGAGGCAGACACCAAGGTCAATCAGATGGTGGAGCAAGGCTTGCAGTTCGTGGATGCCAAGGAATTGGAGTTCTACAAGAAGTATTATAAGAAGGAGAAGAAGGCAATGCCAAGCGAGAGTTCGTTCCGATGGATGTATGCCAGCTATCTTGCTGAACACAAGATGAATACGGAGGCGCAGAGCGTGAAGGAAACTTATCTCAACCGAGTGGAAAACCGAGTGGGTGCATTGACCATGTACGGACGCGCTAACGTGGCACTTGTGCTGCAACAATCAGGCCGTAAGGAGAAAGCGAAGGAGTTCATCAAGTCGTTGGCTGAATACACGGTGACAAAGCCTGGCATGGGTCGCTATTACGACACAGAAAAGGCACATTATTCATGGATGGACTATCGCATTCCAACCCACGTGGCTGCCATGAGAGCCTTCATGGAAACAGAGAAAGAAAAATCCTTCTTGCCTGACATGCAACTCTGGTTGCTCCGTCAGAAGCAGACGCTGAAGTGGGACAATGTCATGAATACCATTCAAGTGGTGGATTTGTTGCTTACCATCTCGCCTGAGCAGACCTTCCATGAGCCTGAGTTGCCAAAAGTGGTGTTCTCTAATGAGGAACGAAGAATGACCTTAGACCTTAGTCCTCAGACCTCAGACCTTAGACCTTCTACTGCAGGAGTGGGCTATTCCAAACTGCCTGTGCCTGCTGAAATGCTGAAGTCGAACTCTGTCAGCGTGACGAAGATGTCGGACGGCATTTCGTGGGGATGCGTCTATGGGCAGTTCCTTGAGAACCTCGATGCCGTTCAGCAGCAGTCGAGTGGGGAACTGAGCATTTCCCGCAAAGCATACGTTGAGGTGTCGGATGGAAACGGAAAGGAATGGCGCGAACTGAAGGCAGGCGATGCTTTGTCCGTGGGCGACAAGGTGAAGATTCGCATGACGGTGAATGCCGACCGCGACATGGACTTTGTGCAGATACGCGCTCAGCACGCTGCTTGCCTTGAACCTGTGAACTTGCGTTCGGGCTATCAGTATCTGGGTGGACGTGGCGGCTATCTTTCCCTCCATGACGCTTCTGCCGACGTGTTCTTCGATTGGTATCGAAAGGGCAGCGCAACCATCGACTTGGACTTCTACGTGACTCGTAGCGGTAATTATTCGCTGGGCGTTGCCACCGTGCAGTGCGCCTATAGTCCTGAGTTTGCAGGCCATACGAAGGGCGACAGAATCGTTGTGAAGTAGAAACGATGGGGCACAACTCAAGTTCGTCCCCACTGTTTTGAGCGTTCGTCCCCACTGTTTTGAACGTGCATCCCCATTGTTACGAGCGTTTGTCCCCACTGCTACGAACGTTCGTTCCCAATGGGGATGCTCGTTGTCCTTTGAGTGGGTTCTGAAGATGTTTGATGTAAAGTTTATTTCAGTTTTTTTAGAACCTACCTTAATAAAACTTAATGATTTTGTCGTTTGCTTGCAAAAGCGGAAGAAAAACCTTACATTTGCATGAATTTAAAACGCAAAACAATGAAAACGACTAAAAAATATATATATCCTCTTCTCTTTTCCATGACATTCGCCTTGCCCTCGGTGGCACAAAAAGTGACCATCGGCACCTACACCTTTCCCAAGGATGGTGCCGTCTATTACGGAGACATGGCAAGCGGAAAGCCTAATGGAAAGGGTAAGACAAAATTCACCAATGGCGACAGCTACGTGGGCGAGTATCTGAAGGGCAAGCGACAAGGTCATGGCACCTACACCTTCTCGGACGGAGAACGCTACGAGGGTGACTGGATGGAAGACCATCAGCACGGTCATGGCATCTACTACTTTGCCAACAACAACAAGTACGATGGTCTCTGGTACAAGGACTATCAGGAAGGACAAGGCACGATGACCTACTACAACGGCGACAAGTATGTGGGTGAATGGCATGAGGACAAGCGAGAGGGTGAAGGCACTTACACGTGGGCGAACGGCATCTTCTACCAAGGCGAATGGAAAGACGACCGTAAGCACGGAAAGGGCTTGATAGACTGGAAGGACGGCAGTTCCTACTATGGCGATTGGGCTTACGACAACCGAAACGGACATGGTGTCTATAACTATGCAAATGGTGACAAGTACGATGGCAACTGGAAGGACGGTGTGACGCACGGACGAGGCATCTACACATTCCGAAACGGTGACCGCTACGAAGGTGAATATGCCAACGGCGAGCGCACGGGGCAAGGCATCTTCGTCTATGCCGACAAGCGCAAATATGTTGGTCAGTTCAAGAACGGACTCATGGATGGCTTCGGCACTTACACCTGGCCTGATGGTTCGAAATACGAGGGCTATTGGATTGAGGACAGACAGAACGGACGTGGCAAATACACGAACCGCGACGGTGACCTCTACGATGGCGAATGGCTCAATGGCGAAATGGATGGCGAGGGCGTTCTGCGCATGAGGGACGGTTCGAAGTTCAAGGGACAGTTCAAGAACGGCATGAAGAACGGCAAATGCATCGAGGAAGATGCCAACGGCATTCGCTTCGAAGGCTCTTACGAGAACGACCTCCGCAATGGCGCTTTCGTTGAGAAAGACAAGAACGGCAGCATCATCCGCCGAGGATACTACAGGCGCGGTAAGCTGGAATAGTGCGTGGCGCATTAATTATTAAATGAAGAATGAAGAATGGTCGCTACGCTCCAAATGAAGAATTTATTTTACTCAATGTAATTATTATCATTCTTAATTCTTCATTCTTAATTCTTCATTCTTAATTCTTCATTCTTAATTCACTAACATCTAACTCTTAAAATAATAATATTATGGTAATTGACAAAATTGAAAATCTTGCAAAGTACGTTGCATTGAATCCTTTGTTCCAGCAGGTGGTGGATTTTATTGCGCAGACCGATTTGGCAAAGCACGAAAGTGGCAAGGTGGAATTGGCTGGAAAAGACCTGTTCGCTAATTTCACGGTGGCAAAAGGTAAGACCAAAGAAGTGGCTCGACTCGAAACCCACAACGTGATGCTCGACATTCAGATTCCGCTCAGTTGCCCTGAAACTATGGGCTATACTCCACGTGCCGACTTGCCTGAGCAGCCATACAATGCAGAGAAGGACATCACCTTCTACGAGGGTTTGGCTGAACAGTACATCACGGTTCATCCAGGCGAGTTTGCCATCTTCTTCCCTCAGGACGGACATGCTCCTTGCGTCAGCGTCCAGCCTGAAATACAGAAGGTCATCTTCAAGGTGAAGTGTTGTTGAAAGGACGAAGGTCTAAGGTCAAAGGTCGAAAGTCAAAGGTCTAAAGGACGAACTTGAAACTACCTTGATGTGACGCAAATCGGTAAATTGTAAATCTTTAAATCTAAAAATCAATTTGTATGGCAACGAAGAAAGTACAACATATCGGACTGGTGAAGAACGATTCATGGCTCGAACCATTCGAGGATGCTATCCGCGGACGACATGAGCACGCAGTTTGGAAGCTCAACCAGCTCACGAACAACGGCAAGCAGAAATTATCCGACTTTGCCAATGGCTATCTCTACTACGGACTCCATCGCACCGACAAGGGCGGTTGGGTGCTGCGCGAGTGGGCACCTAATGCCACCGACATCTACGTGGTCGGCGATTTCAACAACTGGCAGGAGCAGGACAAGTACAAGATGAAGCGCATCAAGAACTCAGGCGACTGGGAACTGAAGCTCGGTCCTCGTGCCATGAAGCATGGCGACTTGTTCAAGCTGCATGTCAAGTGGAACGGTGGAGAAGGGGAGCGAATCCCTGCCTGGATTAACCGCGTGGTGCAGGATGAGAACACCAAAATCTTCTCCGCACAGGTGTGGGCCCCCGAAACTCCTTACGTTTGGAAGAAAAAGAACTTCAAGCCAAACACTGAACCGCTGCTCATCTATGAATGTCACATCGGTATGGCTCAGGATGCAGAAAAGGTGGGAACTTACACCGAGTTCAAGGACAAGGTTCTGCCTCGCATCATCAAGGATGGCTACAACTGCATTCAAATCATGGCTATTGCCGAGCATCCTTACTATGGCAGCTTCGGCTATCATGTGTCCAACTTCTTCGCACCAAGCAGCCGTTTCGGCACACCTGAGGAACTGAAAGAGCTCGTCGATGAAGCCCACAAGCATGGCATCGCTGTCATCATGGACATCGTACACTCTCATGCTGTGAAGAACGAAATCGAAGGACTCGGCAACTTCGCTGGCGACCCTTACCAGTATTTCAACCGTGGCGAGCGTCGCGAGCATCCGGCTTGGGATTCTCTTTGCTTCGACTACGGCAATGACAAGGTGCTCCATTTCCTCCTCTCCAACTGCAAGTATTGGCTCGAAGAATTCCATTTCGATGGCTATCGCTTCGATGGTGTCACCTCCATGCTCTACTACAGCCACGGACTCGGTGAAGCCTTCGGAGGCTATGGCGACTACTACAACGGACATGAGGACGACGATGCCATTGCCTATCTCACTCTTGCCAACCTCGTCATCCACGAAGTGAAGCCAAAGGCTATCACCATCGCCGAGGAAGTGAGCGGAATGCCAGGACTGGCAGCGCCATTCAAAGATGGAGGCTACGGCTTCGACTACCGCATGGCAATGAACATCCCTGACTACTGGATTAAGACCATCAAGGAGCTGAAGGATGAGGACTGGAAGCCTTCATCCATGTTCTGGGAAACCACCAACCGCCGTGCCGACGAAAAGACCATCAGCTATGCAGAAAGCCACGACCAGGCACTTGTGGGCGACAAGACCATCATCTTCCGCCTCATTGATGCCGACATGTACTGGCACTTCAAGAAAGGCGATGAGAACTTCATGGCGAACCGAGGCATTGCGCTCCACAAGATGATTCGTCTGCTCACGGCTTCCACCATCAACGGAGGCTACCTCAACTTCATGGGCAACGAATTCGGACATCCAGAGTGGATTGACTTCCCTCGCGAAGGCAACGGATGGAGCTACAAGTACGCACGCCGTCAGTGGAACCTCGTCGATAACCACGAACTCTGCTACCACTATCTCGGCGACTTCGACGAAGCCATGATTAAGCTCATCGGAGGCGTGAAGAATTTCCAGAAGACACCTGTGCAGGAAGTGTGGCACAACGATGGCGACCAAATCCTTGCCTTCTCACGTGGCGACCTCCTCTTTGTCTTCAATTTCAGTCCAAACCGCTCTTACACTGACTACGGATTCATCGTTCCGCAGGGAGCCTACGACGTGGTGCTCAACACCGACTCCAAGCTCTACGGCGGAAATGAATTGGCAGACGACAGCGTGCGCCATTTCACCAACTACGACCCAATCTACGAGAAAGACGGCAAGGGCTGGCTCAAGCTCTACATTCCTGCCCGTAGTGCAGTGGTACTGAAGAAAGCAGACTAAGCGTAAAGAAAATGAATTATAATCATCCTCGACGCAGAAAGACCGCAGGAGTCATTCGCTACTCCTGCGGCATTCTGTTTTGTCTTTTCTCCTTCGTCTATCTCTATTTCCTCCAAGGCGACCTCCTGGCACAAGCACAGTTCGTGTTCTCAAAAGGAGTCACCCACTATTGCCTTTCCATCGGAGCACTGGTCATCACAGCAGTCCTGCAAATACTTCAGTGGATAGTAGCCCTCGTCATACGAGTACCAAGCCGATGGCATAGCCTCACTTATTATCCATCCTTCCTCGTCCTCACCGTGATGACCGACCTCAACGAGGACATTATCAACGATTTCCATTGGGGCGTATGGATTTGGCTCTTTCCGCTCCTTCTCATCGTCTTTGCCGTGCTCGTTCAGTTGGCAAAAGCATCCGAAGAAGTCCTGCCCGATGCCTATCCCAACACCCTTTCAGCCAAGCTCTGGACAAACTACCTCGTCCTCTTCATCATGGTGATTCTCTCAGGAGGATGCCACCGAACTCCCGACACCTATTTATATGAACTCAAGGCAGAACGACTCATCCTCGAAGGCAAATATGCCAAAGCAGCACAAGTAGGCATCAAGTCGCTGAGCACATCCGAGCGACTCGACAACCTCCGCTGCTATGCACTCTCCAAAGAAGGACTGCTGGCTGAGAACCTCTTCCTCTACCCACAGCCCTACGGAGCACAAGGACTGCTCAACGTGAACGACATCGACACACTCCATCATCGTTTCGATGCACGCCACATCTGCTTCTCCCTGGGAGCACTGAAAGGACTGAACGTCAAGTCGCTCAAGAGCTTCCTGTCCCTCGTCGAGCCTCTCCTCAAGCACAGAGCCGATTCCTTGGCCGAAGTGGATAGCTTCACCCTCGCATCCTCCGATTCCCTCCGAGACGAACACCTGCGACGAGTGAACCGCAACAACATCCAGCGCCGACGAGCAGCCGACTACCACCTGTGCAGCCTCCTGCTGAGCAAGGACATGAAGCACTTCGAACACTTGCTACAAACCTACTATCCACCAACCGAAGGCGACTCCACCTATGTTGCAAGCCTGCCGCGAGCCTATCGCGAAGTCATGACCATGCTGAAACCACAACTGGCAGATTCACTTACCCTTGCATCCTATCGAGAGTACGAGCATCTGAAGGATTCACTCAGCTACAACAAGCTCATACAGACCAACATCACCCGACGGCACTTCGGCGACACCTATTGGTGGTACTACGACCACTGACAATAAATAAAAATAGCGATAACGAAAAAATACTCTCGTTATCGCTATTATTTTCATCAGAGGAGACTCCCCTCAAACAAACTATTGATGCTGAGGTCTCAGCAAGTCGTTCACCGTCTTCACAGGGTTGAACGTCTCCAGCGGAACCTCCACGAAAATCGTGTTCCAGTTGCTCATCGCACCATTCCACAAACCAGGCAGCTCCAGAGCCTTCAGCTCCTTGCCGTTCTTCGACTTCGACGAGATGAAGCCCGTCTTAGGGTCAACATACTGCTTCAAGTCGAACTTGTTACCCTGCCAGTCCTTGATGCCGCAAACCAAATCCACTGGATTGAAGTGAGTGCCACTCTCGAACATCTTCACATACTCAGCGTTGTTCTTGTCAATCTGGCTGCTTTCCAGAATCTGCAAGCTGATAGTACCATCCTCATTATAAGCCAAGAAAGGACCACCGCCAGGCTCACCCACATTCTTCACCATGCCGCACACGCGGATTGGGCGGTTCAGCTTCTGCTTCATGTAAATCACCAAGTCAGCATCCTCCAAGTTCTTCAGCTGAGGATTGCGGATGCCCAAGTCGTCACGCATGAAGCGGATGATACCCTCCAGCTGAGCGTGCGTATAGTCACCACTCTCCAGCAAGTACATATACTCGAAAATCTTGTGCTGAAGCGTAGCCAGCACACCAGCAATCAGCTTCTTGTAAATCACCGTGTCACCCTTCAGGCGGTCAGGCACAACATTGTCAATGTTCTTGATGAAAACAATGTCAGCATCCAAGTCGTTCAAGTTCTCAATCAGAGCACCATGACCACCTGGGCGGAACAAAATCGTGCCATCCTCATTGCGGAAAGGCTCATTGTCAATCGTAGCAGCCACCGTGTCGGTGCTCGACTTCTGCTCCGAGAAGCTCACGTTGTACTTCACGCCAAACTTCCCCTCATACACAGCAACCTTCTCCTCCACCAGCTTCTCAAACAAAGCACGATGCTCAGGCGACACCGTGAAGTGAACATTCACACTGCCATCCTTCCCAGCAGCATACAACGCACCCTCCACCAAGTGCTCCTCCAGCGGAGTACGAGCACCATCCTCATAGCGGTGGAACTTCAGCAAGCCCTTAGGCAGCTTGCCATAATTCAAGCCCTTGCCGTTCAGCAAGTTGTCAACAACAGCCTTGAAGCAGCCAGCAGCCACCAAGCCGTCAACACCCTTGCCCTCATTCTTCGAGCAAGCAGCATCCAGCTCCTCGAAGAAAGCAAAATCATGAATACCTGCAAAGAACTTCTGCATGAAATCCGTGTCAGGAACATCCGACACACCATCCAGAAACTCAAACAGATTCTTGAACATGCGGCTTGCAGCACCGCTCGCAGGAACAAACTTCAGCACCTTGCCATCGCCGCCCAAGTAGCGGTCCCAAGCCCTCAGATAACTGTTCTTCTCACGTTCCGTAGGAATCGTGATGCCATGCTTAGGAGAAGCAGCACCAGCAAGCTTCAGAAACGGAAAACCAGTCTTGAACGATTCCAACTGCTTGTTCAGTTGATCCTCGGAAATGCCCTTCATCTTCAGCACTTCCAAATCCTGTGGAGTAAGCATAATATATGAGTATTTGTTAGAATTATATTAGAAAATAAATAACACTTTTACTTTAATTTTAGAATCACATGCCAAAATTACAAAAAATAATTCTCTAACCCATAAAAACAAGCCAGTTTTTTTTAACTTTGCATACAATTTTTTACAAAACAAACAGTCAACAACACAAAAACACCCCATTTTCAACATGTTCCAACCCAACAACATCATACATCCCGACGAACTACCACTCATACAACAAGCATACCAAACACTACAGCAACTCGCAGCCGAAGCCATCACACCCGAAGACCTCCAGCGCATACAGCAAGTACAGCAGCAAGCCATACAGCAACAAGCACTGCAAAGAGGAACATTCGACCTCAACCCCATACTCTTCGACCTGCAGACAGCCATCATCTGCGTACAAGAAATCGGACTCAACCGAGCATCCATCATCAGCATACTCCTCCAAGACAGCGTAGCACACGGCACACTGCCACTACAAGCCATATCCCAAACCTTCGGCACCGACGTACAGCACATCATACAAGGACTCATCAAAGTCAACGAACTCTACGACAAGAACCCATCCATCGAGACCGAAAACTTCCGCGACCTCCTCCTCTCCTTCGCAGAAGACATGCGCGTCATCTTCATCATCATCGCCGACAGAGTCAACCTCATGCGGCAAATCAAAGAACGAGGAACAGAACAAGAACGAAAGCGAGTAGCAACAGAAGCCAGCTACCTCTACGCACCACTCGCACACAAGCTCGGACTCTACCTCATCAAGTCCGAACTCGAAGACCTATCACTCAAGTACCTCGAACACGACGCATACTACCACATCAAAGACAAGCTCAACGAAACAAAACGCTCACGCGACCTCTACATACAACACTTCATACAACCCATACAAGAAAAACTCACAGCAGCAGGACTGCACTTCCACGTCAAAGGACGAACCAAGTCAATACACTCCATCTGGCAGAAAATGAAAAAACAAAAATGCCCATTCGAAGGAGTCTATGACCTCTTCGCCATCCGCGTCATACTCGACTCACCACTCGAACGAGAAAAAGCCGACTGCTGGCAAGTCTATTCCATCGTCACCGACATGTACAAGCCCAACCCAAAGCGACTACGCGACTGGCTCTCCGTACCCAAGACCAACGGCTACGAAAGCCTGCACACCACCGTCATGGGACCCGAAGGCAAGTGGGTAGAAGTACAAATCCGAACCGAGCGAATGGACGACATAGCAGAACACGGACTCGCAGCACACTGGCGGTACAAAGGAGTCAAAGACAGCGGAACCAAGCTCGAAGAATGGCTCAAAGACATACGAGCAGCACTCGAAGCACACACCAGCGACGAACAACTCGTCGACCAGTTCAAAGTCGACCTCTACAGCGACGAAGTCTTCGTCTTCACACCAAGAGGCGACCTCTTCAAACTACCAAAAGGAGCCACCGTACTCGACTTCGCCTACAAAATCCACACCAACATCGGCTCACACTGCTCAGGAGGAAAAATCAACGGCAAGAACGTGCCCATGCGAACCAAGCTCCAAAGCGGAGACCAAGTAGAAATACTCACCAACGCCAACCAGTACCCCAAGCGAGACTGGCTCACATTCGCACGAACATCAAGAGCAAAAGCAAAAATCAAGCAAGCCATCAACGAGCAAGAACTCAAGCAAGCCACATTCGCACGCGAAACACTCGAACGACGATTCAAGAACCGAAAAGTAGAGTACGAAGAAGCCATAGCCATGAAGCTACTCAAGAAACTCGGCTACAAGCACGTCATGGACTTCTACCGCGACATCGCAGACCAAGTACTCGACCCCAACCAGTTCATCGACAAGTACCTCGAAGCACAAAAGCGAGAAAACAACGAACTCGACACAACCACACACTCAGCAGCCGAATTCGTACAGAACATCGACAACACACCCGAGCGGAACAACGACATACTTGTCATCGACCAGAACGTCAAAGGAGTAGAATACTCACTCGCCAAGTGCTGCAACCCCATCTACGGAGACGACGTCTTCGGATTCGTCACAGCAGGACGAGGAATCAAGATACACCGCCGCGACTGCCCCAACGCACAGCGACTCCGCCAGACACTCAGCTACCGCATCATACCAGCGCGATGGGCAGGAAAAGGCAACAGCCTCTATCCCATCACCCTCCGCGTCGTAGGAAACGACGACATCGGCATCGTCTCCAACATCACCTCCGTCATCGCCAAAGAGCAGAACGTCATCCTCCGAAGCATCAACATACAGTCCTCCGAAGACGGCCTCTTCTCCGGCTCCCTCATCCTCCAAATCGACGACCTCCACAAGCTCCGCCTCCTCATCAAGAAGCTCCAAGCCATCAAAGGAGTCAAGAACGTCACCCGCTAACCACCGTTCCCTGAGCTTCAGCTCAGGGCCCTCCCATCACCGTTCCCTGAGCATCAGCTCAGGGCCAAAAGAAGAAAGAAACATGAAAACCCTCCTCCTCCTCGTCGGCCGCACCGCCAACCCCCATCTCGCTGTCCTCATCGACGACTACGCCGCCCGCCTCAAGCACTACACCACCTTCGAAACCATCACCATCCCCGAGCTCCGCAACACCAAGTCCCTCACCCCCGACCAGCAGAAGCAAGCCGAAGGCCAGCTCATCCTACGCCAGCTACAGCCAGCCGACCACCTCGTCCTACTCGACGAGCGAGGGCTCACCCTCCGCAGCACACAGTTCGCACAGTGGCTACAGCGCAAGCACAACACCACCACCCGCCGCCTCGTCTTCCTCATCGGAGGCCCCTACGGATTCTCCCCCCAAGTCTATGCCCGCGCCAACGACCAGCTCTCCCTCTCCCCCATGACCTTCTCCCACCAGATGGTCCGCCTCATCTTCACCGAGCAGCTCTACCGAGCCTTCACCATCCTCAACAACGAACCCTACCACCACGAGTGAAACCCAAAACAAAAAAAGCCCTGCATAACACATCAGCAGAGGCTCGTACAAAGAGACCAAGATAGTACCACACGCATCATCATCCAGCCTTCATCTCCAGTTTCATGTAAACATGGGTCTTCGAGTCAAGAGACAGCCATCTACGCTTCTGCAAGCGGCGCATCTTGCTCTTGATAGTGTTGTCATTCATTTCAGGAAACAATGCCTTTATATGAAGTATTTCTTGATGCACCCACCCATGCGCCTTATGCACCCCTTCGTGCTATTGGGGATTCGCACTCACTCCGTTGGGGACTCACGCTTACGGCAGTGGGGACTTGCGGTTGCTGCAGTGGGGATGAACGGCGGTTGCGACCCAATTGAAGTTAAAAACGAAAAGTGAAAAGTTAAAAGTGGGGGCATGGAGTGATGTCATGGGAATGGCATTTTTCACTTTTCACTTTTCACTTTTCACTTTGACTTTCACTTTTCACTCTCTTAATTTTGTCAGGAGCGTGAAAAGTGTTAATTTTGCACTTTCAATTTTGTTTGTAGTGTTAATTATATAATTTTTATCATCATCTTCAATGGAATTAGCATCGAAATACAACCCTGCGGATGTGGAGGGTAAGTGGTACCGTTACTGGGAGGAGAACAAGCTGTTTGCGTCGAAGCCTGACGCGCGCGAACCTTATACTATTGTGATTCCGCCTCCTAATGTGACGGGTGTGCTTCACATGGGTCACATGCTGAATGAGACGATTCAGGACATCTTGGTGAGGAAGGCTCGTATGGATGGGAAGAATGCTTGCTGGGTGCCTGGCACTGACCATGCGTCGATTGCGACGGAGGCGAAGGTGGTCGGCAGGCTGGCTGAGCGGGGCGTGAAGAAGACTGACTTGACTCGCGAGGAGTTCTTGAAGCATGCATGGGATTGGACTCATGAGCATGGTGGTATTATCTTGAAGCAGTTGCGCAGGCTGGGTGCTTCGTGCGACTGGGACCGTACTGCTTTCACGATGGATGAGGAGCGTTCGCGTTCGGTGGTGAAGGTGTTTGTTGACTTGTACCGCAAGGGCTTGATTTACCGTGGTGTTCGCATGGTGAACTGGGACCCTAAGGCTCAGACGGCTTTGAGTGATGAGGAGGTGGTGTATAAGGAGGAGCATTCGAAGTTGTATTATCTGAAGTATCGTCTGGCTGATGGCGAGGTGGTGGAGCCTACGGGTGCTGATGGCGAGGTGGTTCACAGGGATGAGGTTGGCTACTATGCTGTTGTGGCTACGACTCGTCCTGAGACGATTATGGGTGATACGGCTATGTGTATCAATCCGAATGATGTGAAGAATGGCTGGCTGCGGGGCAAGAAGGTGGTTGTGCCGCTGGTGGGTAGGGTGATTCCTGTGATTGAGGATGATTATGTGGATATTGAGTTTGGTACGGGCTGCTTGAAGGTGACTCCTGCGCATGATGTGAATGACTACATGCTGGGTGACAAGCATGGCTTGGAAACGATTGATATTTTCAATGATGATGGTACGCTGTCGGAGGCTGCTGGCTTGTATGTGGGCATGGACCGCTTTGATGTCCGCGAGCGGATTGAGGGGGACTTGGCTGGGGCTGGTCTGCTGGAGAAGGTGGAGGCTTATGTGAACAAGGTGGGCTGCTCGGAGCGCACGGGTGTGGCTATTGAGCCTAAGCTGTCGATGCAGTGGTTCTTGTCGATGAAGCATTTTGCTGACTTGGCTTTGCCTCCTGTGATGAATGATGAGATTAGGTTTTATCCTGCGAAGTATAAGGTGACTTATCGTAACTGGCTGGAGAATATCAAGGACTGGTGTATCAGTCGCCAGTTGTGGTGGGGTCACAGGATTCCTGCTTGGTATTTGCCTAAGGGTGGTTTTGTTGTGGCTGAGTCGGCTGAGGAGGCTCTTGCGCTGGCTCGTAAGGAGTGTGGCGACGATGGCTTGTCGCTGTCTGACTTGCGCCAGGATGAGGATGCGCTTGATACGTGGTTTTCAAGCTGGCTGTGGCCTATCAGTTTGTTCAAGGGTATCAATGAGCCTGGTAATGAGGAGATTGGTTATTATTATCCGACGAGTGTGCTGGTGACGGGTCCTGATATTATTTTCTTCTGGGTGGCTCGCATGATTATGGCTGGCTATGAGTATATGGGCAAGATGCCTTTCAGAAGTGTTTATTTCACGGGTATTGTTCGTGACAAGCTGGGCAGGAAGATGTCGAAGAGCTTGGGCAATTCGCCTGACCCTCTGATGCTGATTGACCAGTATGGTGCTGACGGTGTGCGCATGGGTATGCTGCTGAGTGCTCCTGCTGGTAATGATATTTTGTTTGATGAGAAGCTTTGCCAGAATGGTTTGGCTTTCTGCAATAAGATTTGGAATGCTTTCCGCTTGGTTGTTGGCTGGCAGACGGCTGACATTGCTCAGCCTGAGGGTTCGAAGCGTGCTGTCGAGTGGTTTGGTGCTCAGGTGAAGGCTTCTTGTGCTGAGATTGAGGACTTGTATGGCAAGTATCGCTTGAGCGAGGCTTTGATGGCTGCTTTCAAGTTGTTCACGGATGAGTTCTCGGGCTGGTACTTGGAGATGGTGAAGCCTGCTTACCAGCAGCCTATTGACTGTGCTACTTATGAGGCTACGCTGGGTTTCTTTGATGTGCTGATGAAGGTGATTCATCCTTTCATGCCTTTCATCACGGAGGAGATTTGGCAGCATGTGAACAGTGTGAAGCGTGGAGCGATGGGCGTGGAGCGTGAAGCGACGGGCGTGAAGAGTATCATGACTGAGAGCTTGAGGCTGGATGCTCCTGACGATGCTGAGAGGAGGCTGCTGGCTGATGCTGAGGTGATGAAGCAGATTGTGGCTGGTGTGCGTTCGATTCGCAATGAGAAGAACATTGCTCCTAAGGAGCCGCTGGTGCTTGAGGTTGTGGGTAGGAATCCTGTTGAGGCTCTGGAGGGCTTGATTGTGAAGATGGCGAACTTGAGTGCGCTGACGGTGGTTGGCGAGAAGGGCGATGGTTCGTCGGCTTTCATGGTTGGTACGACTGAGTTTGCTGTTCCGCTTGGCAACTTGATTGACACGGAGGCTGAGCTTGTGAAGATGGAGGCTGAGCTGAAGCACTTGGAGGGTTTCCTTGCGGGTGTGATGAAGAAGTTGTCGAATGAGCGTTTCGTGTCGAATGCTCCTGCGCAGGTGGTTGAGCTGGAGAGGAAGAAGCAGCATGATGCTGAGACGAAGATTGCTGCGCTGAAGGAGAGCATTGCGAAACTGAGGAAATAAGGAAGAAAATTGGACTTGTGTCTCCTGAAGAAATCGGCAAAATCGGCATAATTTTTAAATTTTAGTACGTTTTGTCTGTTTCTTTAGGAGGCTTTTTGTCTTTTGTCCTTTTGTTCTTTTCGTTCTTTGTTCTTCATTTCTTGTCCTTTTTCCCTCGTTTTCATTTTATTGTGATTTTTTTTTCGTAACTTGAAAAAAATCTGTAACTTTGCAGTCGATTTTTAAGGTAGAAAGTTTTTTTCTCTCTTTTTGGAATTTTCGTTTGGCAAGCGGTGTGCTTGTGTGGCGGATTTTTCTCAATTATGTTTTTCATTGAACCGATATGGTAAAGAAACTTCTCTCACCCGATTACATATTTGAGTCTTCTTGGGAAGTATGTAATAAGGTAGGCGGCATATATACTGTTTTATCTACTCGTGCAAAGACGTTGCAGGATGCAATGCCTGACAGGGTTGTGTTTATTGGTCCTGACTTCTGGGCTGACGAGGTGAATCCTTTGTTCAAGGAGAGCAAGACGCTGCTGGCTTCGTGGCGCAAGGCTGCGAAGGCTGATGGGTTGAGCTTCCGTGTGGGTCGCTGGCGTATTCCTGGTGAGCCTATTGCTGTGCTGGTTGATTTCAATCCTTTTTTCCAGGTGAAGAATGAGATTTACAGCTGGGCTTGGGAGCACTTTGGTGTGGATTCGCTTCATGCTTATGGTGACTACGACGAGGCGAGTATGTTCTCTTGGGCTGCCGGTAAGGTGGTGGAGAGTTATTATAGGTTTTTTGGCTTGACGAAGGGCGACAATGTGGTTTACCAGGCGCATGAATGGATGACGTGCCTGGGTGCGCTGTATGTTCAGGAGGCTTGTCCTGCTGTGGGTACTATTTTCACGACGCATGCCACGAGTATTGGCCGCTCGATTGCTGGCAACAACAAGCCGCTTTATGACTGTCTGAGTTGCTATAATGGTGACCAGATGGCTTGTGAGCTGAACATGCAGTCGAAGCATTCGATTGAGAAGCAGACGGCTGCTCATGTTGACTGTTTCACGACGGTGAGTGACATCACGGCTGCTGAATGTGCTCAGCTGCTGGAGCGTGAGCCTGACGTGGTGCTGATGAATGGTTTTGAGGATGATTTTGTTCCGAAGGCTGGCAAGCCTTTCGACTTGGCTCGGAAGAAGGCTCGTAAGTTGTTGCTGAACGTGGCGAACACGCTGATGGGTACGAACTTGAAGGATGATACGCTGATTGTGAGTATTGGTGGTCGCTATGAATACAAGAACAAGGGCATTGACATGTTTGTGGATGCCATGAACCGCTTGCGCTCTGACTCTGGCTTGGAGAAGGAGGTGCTTGCGTTTGTGCTGGTGCCTGCCTGGGTGAAGGAGGCTCGTCCTGACTTGCAGCGCAAGTTGGCTGCGAAGGAGAAGGACAATCTGCCTTGTGGCGACCCTCGCATCACGCACAATCTGAATAATCAGGAGGAGGACCGTGTGCTGGGCCAGATGAACTGGCTGGGTATGCACAACCGGCTTGAGGACAAGGTGAAGGTGGTGTTTGTGCCTTGCTATTTGGATGGCAAGGACGGTATTTTCAATCTTGGCTACTATGACTTGCTGGTGGGCATGGACTTGTGCATTTATCCTTCGTATTATGAGCCTTGGGGCTATACGCCACTGGAGAGTGTTGCTTTCCATGTGCCTTGTATCACGACTGACTTGGCTGGCTTCGGCCTGTGGGCTGACAAGGTGAAGGGTGGTCATAGCCGCTTGACTGATGGTGTGCATACGGCTCACCGTTCGGACTACAATTTTGATGATGCTGCGAATGAGATTCGCGATGCTGTGATTGAGTTTGCTCGGATGGACAGGACGGCTGTTGAGCAGACTCGCCGGAACGCGGCTCTGCTGGCTGAGAAGGCGCTTTGGAAGCACTTCATCGCTTACTACAGGCAGGCTTACGATGTGGCTTTGCGTAAGGCGAAGGCAAGGAAGTAGTGGGTGCTGCTGTGTGGTGTGATGCTTGATATATGTGTTTTTATTTAATGTGTTTTTTTAGTAAGAAACTTTGGTATTAATTCAATACGTCAATTATGAAAATTAAGGCAAGCAATGCTAATACTCCGAACTGGCGTGAGATTAGCGTGAGAAGTTACATTCCGGAGGCTCTCCAGCCGCTGGATGAGATTGCGCACAACATGTGGTGGTCGTGGAACAATGAGGCGGCTCACCTGTATCAGGATCTTGACCCTGACCTTTGGAAGAAGGTGCAGCAGAACCCTGTATTGTTCCTTCAGAGGATGAACTACGAGAAACTTGAGGAACTGGCAAAGGATGCAAGCGTGGTGAAGCGCGTGAACAAGCTTTACAAGGAGTTCCGTGAATATATGGACGTGGAGCCTGACAAGACTCGTCCGTCGGTGGCTTATCTGTGCATGGAGTATGGTTTGAGCCACGTTCTGAAGATTTATTCGGGTGGTCTTGGCATTTTGGCTGGTGACTACGTGAAGGAGGCTTCTGACTCGAATGTTGACATGGTGGCTGTTGGCTTCCTGTATCGTTATGGCTATTTCACTCAGACGCTGTCGATGGATGGTCAGCAGGTGGCTAAGTATGAGGCTCAGAACTTTGGTGAGCTTCCTATCGAGCGCCAGTTGGATGAGAACGGTCTGCCATTGGTGGTTGATGTTCCTTATAACAACTACACGGTTCATGCTTACGTGTGGCGTGTGAATGTGGGTCGTGTGAAGCTTTATCTGCTTGACACTGACAATGAGATGAACAGTGAGTTCGACCGCTCTATCACTCACTCTCTCTATGGTGGCGACTGGGAGAACCGCATCAAGCAGGAGATTCTGCTGGGTATTGGTGGTGTGCTGACGCTGCAGAAGCTGGGCATCAAGAAGGACATTTACCACTGCAACGAGGGTCATGCTGCGCTGTGCAATGTTCAGCGTCTGGTTGACTATGTGAAGAGTGGTCTTTCGTTCAATGAGGCTCTTGAGGTGGTTCGCACTTCTTCGCTCTACACGGTTCACACTCCTGTTCCTGCTGGTCACGACTACTTCGACGAGGCTCTCTTTGGCAAGTACATGGGTCAGTATCCTGCTCAGCTGGGCATCAGCTGGGATGAGTTCGTGGGCATGGGCCGCGTGAATCCTGAGGACCACAGCGAGCGTTTCTGCATGTCAACTTTCGCTTGCAACACGAGTTCGTGGGTGAACGGTGTGAGCTGGTTGCACGGCAAGGTGTCGAAGGACATGTTCAACGGCATCTGGAAGGGTTACTTCCCTGAGGAGCTGGACAATGTGGGCTATGTGACGAATGGTGTTCACTTCCCAACTTGGGCTGCTTCGGAGTGGAAGGCTCTCTACAACAAGAATTTTGATGCGAAATACTATAAGGACCAGTCGAATGCTCAGCTCTGGGAGGCTATCTACAATGTGCCTGATGAGGAAATCTGGAAGACTCGCCAGGTGCTGAAGAACAAGCTGGTGGATTACATCAAGCGTGCGTTCCGTGAGGATTGGCTGAAGAACCAGGGCGACCCTTCTCGCATTGTTTCGATTCTTGAGAAAATCAATCCTAATGCGCTCATCATTGGTTTTGCGCGTCGTTTTGCTACATACAAGCGTGCTCACTTGCTCTTCTCCGACTTGGACCGCCTGTCGAAGATTGTGAACAATCCTAACTATCCTGTTCAGTTCCTCTTCGCTGGTAAGGCTCATCCACACGATGGTGCTGGCCAGGGCTTGATTAAGAAGATTTACGAAATCAGCCGTCGTCCTGAGTTCTTGGGCAAGATTATCTTCCTTGAGAACTACGACATGAAGTTGGCTCGCCGCCTTGTGACGGGTGTGGACATCTGGATGAACACTCCAACTCGTCCGCTTGAGGCAAGTGGTACTTCTGGCGAGAAGGCTCTGATGAACGGCGTTGTGAACCTCTCCGTGCTTGATGGCTGGTGGCTTGAGGGCTATCGCGAGGGTGCTGGTTGGGCTCTCACCGAGAAGCGCACTTACCAGAACCAGGACCAGCAGGACCAGCTGGATGCAGCTACGATTTATGGTCTGCTTGAGAATGAAATCCTTCCTCTCTACTATGCTCGCAATGCCAAGGGCTACAGCGAAGGCTGGATTCGCACGGTGAAAAACTCGATTGCTCAGGTGGCTCCTCACTACACGATGAAGCGTCAGCTGGATGACTACTATTCGAAGTTCTACACTCCGCTTGCTGAGCGTGCTAAGATTCTCTTTGCTGACAACTACAAGAAGGCAAAGGACATCGCTCTCTGGAAGGAGCAGGTGGCAGAACGCTGGGACAGCATCAACATCGTGGGTGTGAAGAAGGACGTTGTGGAAGATGGTATCTTCGAGAGCGGCAAGCACTACAACATTCAGTATGTGGTTGACGAACAGGGTCTTGACGACGTGGTTGGCATGGAGCTTGTTGTGACTCACACGGACGAGGAAGGCAAGACGCATGTCACTGGCAAGTATCCTCTGAAGGTGGTGAAGCGCGAAGGCAACAACTTCACTTTCGAAGGCACTGTTGCTCTTCCTAATGCTGGTTCGTTCAAGCTTGCTTACCGCATGTTCCCTAAGAATGCTGACCTGCCTCACCGCCAGGACTTCTGCTATGTGAAGTGGGTATATTAATGAAATAAGAGACTTTCATAAAAACTGACGAGGCTACGATGTCTGTGAAAGATGTCGTGGCCTTTTTCTTTGTGTTGTGTGGAGTGGTTTTGTGAAAAATATGCCTCCAAACTGCTTGAATATCAGATAATAGTGTTATCTTTGCATCAAGATGTGATTTGTGGGCAGGGGATTGGTGTGAAAATGATGCTGCCCTTGCTGTCTGTTTGAACTGGCATGAAACGCTTTGTAACCTACATATTGTCTTTTCTGCTGACTTCGGTTTTCTTTTCTTGTGGGAAGAAGACGGAGGTGGTGCCATTCACGGCGGATGCTGACTCGCTGGTGGAAGCCAAGCGACAGGAGATGATTCAGTTTCAGGAGAAGAACGAGAAACTGACTACGGAACTTTCGCGCGAGGATTCCATCTTGTCGCGTTTCGAAGCGAGTTCATCGGCGCAAGCCACCCAAACGGCTGAGGAGAGTGGTGACACGCTCATGCGACTTTCACCGCAGCAGGTGGACAGTCTGGTGTTCCGACTGACGCATCACTATGGTCCTAATTTCAACTTCGAAGTGAAGGAGGACAGTCTGGTGCTGGTGCCACGCGAAGGGGACTTGATTCAGGACACGTGCGTTGTGAGGAACGGTGACTTGCTGGTGGTGGCTGAGGTGAAGCGCATCGTGGCTGCCGACTCTACGCAGGAGGACACGTTTCTCATCAAGGTGGCTCACAACCAGCTGACGATGGGTTGGGTGGAGGAGAAGGAACTGCTCCGCAATGTGGTGCCCGACGACCCGATTTCGCAAATCATCGACTTCCTCACGGGTAGCAGGGCTATCTGGATGAGTGCGTTGCTGGGCTTTGGCTTGCTGGGCTTTTTCTTCCATAGGATGCGGAAACAGCAGATGGGTATTGTGAGTCTGAGCGAGATGGATTCGTTCTATCCGCATCTGCTCATTATCCTTGTGGGTTGTGTTGCCATGCTCTATGCCAGTGTTCAGAATTTTGTTCCTGAGTTTTGGCAGGAGTTCTACTATCATCCCACGATGAACCCTCTGCTCCTTCCTCCCGTGATGGCGGTGCTGGTGACGCTGGTGTGGCTCACGCTGATAGTGCTCGTGGCTGTTGTCATCGAGGTGTATAACAATCTTTATTCGTTCCGCGGCATCATCTATTTGCTGGAGATAGCTGGCTTGTGCATGGTGGTCTATCTGCTGATTTCGTGGACTACTTTCATCTACATTGGCTACGTGCTGCTGCTACTGTTGATTGTGTTGATGGTTTTCATTTATTTCAGGTTCGTTCGTTGTTCTCTGGTTTGTGGACAATGTGGCAGGAAAATGAAGGCAAAGGGCATTTGCAAGCATTGTGGTGCACTCAATGAGTGACAGATTTATGCTTTTTCCACAATAAATATGACAAGTTCAATTCTTTTGTCCGAAATATTTTGTAATTTTGCAATGTAATAGGGCAGATATTTGTCTCGTATAAAAATATAAACTCAAAATAATTATCGATATGTCAGAACAAATGGACTGGTCGAGTCTTGGCTTCGGATATCACAAGACCGACTACAATGTGCGTTGCTATTTTCGCGACGGCAAATGGGGTGAGATAGAGACTTGCAGTGAGGAGACGATTCCTCTGCACATGGCTGCAACTTGTTTGCACTACGGACAGGAGGCTTTCGAGGGTTTGAAGGCTTATCGTTGTCCTGATGGCAAGGTGCGCGTGTTCCGCATGGACGAGAATGCTGCTCGCTTGCAATCCACGTGCCGTGGCATTCTGATGCCAGAGGTGCCAACCGAGCTTTTCGAAGAAATGGTGAAGAAGGTGGTTCGCCTGAACGAACGCTTCATTCCTCCATACGAGACGGGAGCCACGCTCTATGTGCGTCCTTTGCTCATCGGTACCAGTGCGCAGGTGGGAGTGCATCCAGCCAGTGAATATCTGTTCCTGATGTTCGTTACTCCTGTGGGTCCTTACTTCAAGGGTGGTTTTGCTTCGAATCCTTATGTGATTATTCGTGAACACGACCGCTCAGCTC